>Ga0316204_10000630_pt1 | contig 122557 bp, 80 predicted proteins | sample 6monrhotite_MG_2_FD_205661 | JGI IMG/M metagenome (GOLD analysis project Ga0316204, IMG submission 205661) | Microbial mat bacterial communities from mineral coupon in-situ incubated in ocean water Damariscotta River, Maine, United States -... | ecosystem: Environmental > Aquatic > Marine >...
TGATTAAACAGAATTTGCCCATGAACTTAACCGATTTCAAATCGACACGTAACTAAAAAAACCTACAACGTAGATTAACAAAGGATTTCAAAGAACAAATTTGTTCTTTTAGTGGACACTAGTGATATTTCTTTATTAATTACGTCTTTCAGGTGGTGCTCGTAATTCGGGGCAGGCCATGGCTTCAACATGTTGTTGGTCCATGTCTGTATTCGTCTAAATAAAGCCCGTTTCTGGTTGAGTCATTCTGTAATTGTTTGTGGGTTATGTCCAATTTTGAAATTGCAGGAATTGGCGATAAAACACATGTTGTTCGCCTCTTCGTGCAACTCGTTGGCCTTTGCAACCATGGCAGCGTCAGTGATTGTAACGGTTGGATTGAGGGTGACATTTGTAAACCTGCCAGAGCCATTTTTCGTTTCCTCCATCATTCCGGTGGCGTTGTCAGAATAGGCCGTTACGGTTATTTTATGCACCGAACATAAGTGCAAGTACCAAAGCATGTGGCAAGCAGACAAGGAGGACAGGAAAAGATCTTCAGGATTGTATTTTGATTTATCTCCCAGAAATGAAGGGTCAGAAGATGCTTGTATTTTAGCATATTTTCCACCACCAAAAATCGTATGATCCCTGCTATATGATTTGTAGTTGAGTGTTCCTTTGGCTTGATTGCCGGTCCATTCAATTTTTATTTCGTACGGATGATTCTTCATTGTTTTAGGGGTTAAGCTTTTGAATTATCCGGTCACCAAAAGATGATTGCTCCAGGTTAGATTCTAACACTTCTAAATGTTTGGTAATGGAAATGTCTTCATTCAGCAATTCGAAGATGGCCACTTTGCCATGTTCCCATATGGTCGCCAACAGGGGCAGTTGTTCTTCTGCTTTGGCAGTGAGCTGAAATACGGTTTTCCTTTTGTCTACCTGGTCTTTCGAATTTTTCAGATAGCCATTGGCAATCATTTTATTCGTCATATTGATGATGGACTGATGTGTGAATTTCAATTGATGGGCTATTTCCATGACAGAAATATGTCGTGATTCTTGTACCAAAATCAACACCAAATGTAGGCTTCCCTTTTGTGTGGGCGGATGAAATACTGCCTCGTATCGGTCCAAAGCCAGGTTAGAACCGGATGTTGGAAAGGGTTTAAGGCTTGCTTAAAAGACCATATTCGGAGTTATTCCGATCTGTTGGGTGGGGTTGTGCAACGGCTACCCTTGTAGTGCATTGTTGGATTTCAATAAACTAATTGATACTGTAGCAAAATCAGAATTCGGAAATTTTCTAAACTTGCTCATATCCGGAATTAAACCAGCTTCCTGAATTATACCCATGAACTCGTCTACTTCAAGTATATACTGATCTGAATATCCATGTGTCAGGTCATAAGCTGTAGCGGCCGTTTTTCCTATATTTTGTGCAACCAGTTCTGGCTTCACTGTATGTAGTTCAATCAGTAACAAGCCAAATTTCTCTACATAGGGAGTCCATTTTCCAATGTGCTCTTTCAATGATTCCGCAACCAAATTATTGTTGATTCTTTTGCCTTCGTAGGCATATGCACCAGTTGATGAACTAACTCTTGATGGACTGGTTTGAGGTTCTTTCCAAATTCTATTATGATCCAAAAAGGTTCTTACGTTGAGTAATTCTCCTAACTCAATATCGTAATTCTCTTTCAGATCCTCAGCCAAAAGGGCAGGATTTCCAATGTCTCCCCAGATAATCTTCGCCCATATATCAGCTTGAATGAGATTCGCTTTAGAAACTTTTAACGCAGCTTCGTTATAGTCTACCCCTATTATTTTCAAAGGGTATTCATCTAAAATAGAACCTCGGTATGTTTGACTTTCAATAACTGAGAACAAATGCTTTAGAAATGCACCATTCCCACATCCCATATCAAGTATGCCTTTAGGTTGTTCCTCGATTGGTTTATTGAAAAGATCGATGATGATTTCATCTACTACTTTAAAGTATGCACTATGGGCACCACCACTTCCCCAGATATTCATTTCTCTATCAACATGTATTTCCTCAGATCCTGTTGCCAGTTTTTTAAGGATGAATGGATCCCCAAAGATCAGATTGTCCAATTTCCTTAGTGTAGGAATGTAGGAAACTGTAACACCATATGCGCTGGCTCTTTTTGCAAAAAACAATCCAAGCTCGGTAAATGCATAAGCACCATTTTTTACGTCAAACCATCCAAGTTCAGTTAATATTTTAAGCAGTTTATCAAATTCTTGATGATTTTCATGGAATTCTTCTGGCCTGAATCTCGATTCCATAAAATACTTGTGAAACATACCTGTAATGCCCAGGTGTACAATCGTTGGGCCCACAATGATACCTTCAATATGTGTTAAGATTTGTTCTTCAATTTTTCTCTGAGACTTATCCTCGGACAACTCAATTCCATAGTTGGCTTTGCACTTATTGTAAATACTCTCCAGCTTCGAAAATGGTTCGATTTCAAATTTTCTAGGATGGTAATCCTCGGACATCTGTAGTAAGTCTGTGACATCCTCATAGAGATAAAAATAATTGAACGCTATTTCTGATTCTTTATTCGTTTCATAACTAACGGAATTATTTTGATTGTCAACATTTTGAATAAGCCACCCCTGAGAACAGAGTCCTCTTAGAGCAATGTTCAAATAACCTTCATTGGCCTTGAATCTTGTTGCCAGCTCTTTCAACGCTACTTTCTTATTTTGTAGTAAATAATCCGTTACTCCATGTTTTTTTAAGGCGTAAGCAGTAGGTGAAATAACAATGCCGTCAAGGTGACGGAATAGTTTGCTTCTTAAGGATGTTTTTTGATCTGAATTCATATTAATTTAATGATGCACAACGTGCTTGTATAAGAATCGTTGCGGTTTTGTGTGCGAGGATTTTTCGCAGGAAAATCAGATGCAGCAAAACAGCAACGCCCTTTGGCTAAGCACTAAAAAAGCAATTAATTTTATACGGTGTTAGCCACTGGCTTTGTTCAGTTAATATTCAAGTTCAATTCCGTATTCACTTGCTTTATGAGACAAAATCTCAATTCGTTCTTTATATTTTTCTTGAATTCCTAATTCATAAATTCCAGTTATAGCATTGTCAAACATTTTCTGCAATGCTATATAATAATTCTCATCCCAATATCCAAAATCTTCGATAATTTCTAAACAACAACTGACATAATGCAATTCCAATTCAACATTAAGTTCTGTGATTTTCATTTTGCGAACTGTACGAATTATTTTTCGTGCCTCAGTCTCACGTAAATCCATATTTCTCCCATTTGGATAAACATATTTTTCGATTTCTTTTTTATATTTTTCTGCCAGTTGTTTGATCTCTCCAGTTGCGAAAATGTCTAAGTAATTTTTTGCGTCAGGGATTTTTTTATACATCTCCAAAATCAGTTTAATGATTTCAGTTTTGTCCATTTGGTTTAATTCTTTTTTCAATTCTTTTACTGCCATATATTAGCTCTAATATTATTGTTTTTTCAGCTTGCGCCCAACGTTTTACTATGATGAGTGGGGATTAGAAAGCAACGTTTTTTCCGCTACCACCGAGCCACACCGTTGTCTGAATTTATTAATTGTGGCGAACATTCCATGTGCCACCAAAATTTCCTGACCACTAGGTTGTTACCACACGTTTTCATTTCTCTAAAAGTCCTTTTATCGTTATAAGAACCTCATTCCAAAATTCGTCAGAGCGTTTTTGCTGCTTTTCAGTGGGTATGTTGTCTTCGGAGATAGATAATTGTGTCAGCCCATCTTTTTCCATGATGTCAAAAGTCCAGGTTCTATAGTTTTCTGGTTCATCGGGTAGCCCATCAAAATTGCTCCAATGAGAGTATTGAAGTTGAGTGTTAAGTTCTACATTCAAGAGTGTTCCCTTTTCTTCATATTTATTCCCTTTGAATTCACCTTTAAACGAAATCGGGCTTCCTACCTTCCAGTTTGTTACAATCTTGGCCCCGAAGAAATACTCTTTTGCGATTTCAGGTTCAACCAATGCTTCCCAAATTTTAGGAGAAGAGGCGTTTATGTCTATTGACGATTTTGAAATCAATTCTTTATTCACGATGTATTGTTTTAATGTGTGTTAGCGGTTCGTTGTTTTTTTCGCCCGATAAATCTTATTACTGAACCTGTGCCATTATGATAAAGTCCTTCGTTCAATTCAATTTCCTTTTCTACTAATTCTATAATTTCATAATTTTGGAAGTCTGATTTTATTTCGTCAATTGAAAATAGACTTTCAATGTCTTTGGGTCCACCAACTTTTTCGTTTGCAGTTACATAGTCAATATGTTTTTTGCTAAACGATTCAAATATTATTACTCCATCATTTTTCAGATACTTGTCAAATGTCTTATGGTATAGCGATTTAATATTTGCAGGAAAATGCGCATAAATTAGAGCAATTGCGTCAAATTGTTCGGTTTTAAAATCCATGGTCTGTAATTCGCCAACTTTGTAGTCAATGGTGACATTATTTTTTTCAGCAAGTTTAGTGGCTTTGCTTTTACCTTCATTGCTTATGTCAAATGCAGAAACTGTCCAACCAAGTTTGGCGGCAAAAACGGCATTTCGTCCTTCACCTTCTGCTGGAAAAAGGATTGTCCCAACTGTTAGCTTCGTCAATTGTTCTTTCAAATAATTGTTTGGCTCTTCGCCATAAGCAAACTCGTCTTTACTGTATCTGTCATTCCATCTGGCAGTCCAAATGTCATTCAAGTTCTTGGTGTCATCCATAATGTTGTTTATTTTTTTGTCTAAATTTTAGTCGTTTTGTTCTAATACGATCCAGCTAACCGCTGGACCGACTTCAGGAGGTCTTTGAGGTTAGCAAATGTGTGTGCCCATCATGGGCATCATGTATCTAAAGATACCAATTATTCCAAGGGGTGAAAGTCCTCTGTGGGCGAGTTGGTGAAGCCTGTTAGTAAGCGGCAAGCTGTTTTGGAGCGATCCATTCAGAGAAGGAAGCAGGACTACAAAATCCGGTACTGACGGACAGAAACGGCATAAGAGTCCAGATTGAGTGGGTAAGCAAGCACATGATTGTAAAGCCCTAGACCAACAAGCTCATTGTGGTAGATGCCGCAGGAATCGGAGGAAGGAATATGTCCTTACCTGGGGAGGTCTTTGTAGTCACGAGTTGGCAGAGCAAAGAAGTCAGCAGAGGCCATAGTAGCAACAGGAAACGAGCCCGGATAAATCGGGATGTCTCACAAAGTCGTGAAGGGCTGAACGTTACGATGTTTGAAATTCGATAAGGAAGCTTTCGTAAGATTCTAGCCTTATCTCAAAGTAGAACAAAGACAAGGTTGGTGTAAAGAGCGACTTTGTTATGCGTAATGAACCGCTGTATACGAGACCCGTATGTACAGTGGTGTGAGAGGCGTACTCCGCTCCTATTTAGGGGCGGAGCCGTCTACTCGATTACCTGCTGGTTTTTATTCAATTGTTCTTCACATTTCCAAACAGTTCGAATTCTTTTTCCCTTAAATTATTATAGAGTTAAAAACGTCAAATAAATAGCTATTATCCAATCATAGGTTGCACAAAATGGAACATACCATTTAGGGATATCAACAAGTTTAAGATTTTGATTATGGTGTGCAATATCCCATAGTCCGTGTAAGAATAATCCAACTATTAAAATCCAAGGAGAAATCCATAGTCCAAAAACTCCCATTAGTACAAAAAGAGAAGCAACTGATACTTCTATTATCATTGCATTTTTATTATGACTTAATAGAGCAAAGCCATAATAAATTGAACCTATCAAGACTAACAAAAAAGAAGTCAATTCTACGCCTTGTTCTTCACTTAATAATAAATGCAAAAAAATTGTGGTAATCCCTAATGCAAATCCAATTAATATAGGATTTATTGTTTTCTGGCTCATTTTCATTTGCTTGCAGATAACGTATGTATAAACGCAACCCTTCGACAGCACTTCGACAAATGCTCAGTGCAGGTCTCAGGGTAAAATTGCGTTTATTTCCCTTATCTCCAATCGAAGTTAGTTGATGGGTGGGGGATTGTAAAATGAAGAGGTAATGCTGCCAGGCCAAGGATCGATTTTGTTCCTCACAAATTGAGACGATTTTAACGATACAACTCTTTAGTTCACCTGCTTTGGGGATAAATGGTCTCCTCCTTTTTTACAAAAGTCAAAACCATTTTTGGTGGTCGATATGAAAACGGTTATTGTAGATTTGAAGGATGGGGTTTAGCTCCACCTAACTACTGATGTCTTTGCAGCACCTTTGGACCCGACTATATCAGGCGCTTACCTCGAAAGGGGATAGACAAGCACATCTGTCGCTGCTGGTTTATTATGTGCTCAGCGTGGCCTGGGGCTTGTGGAGTATTTCTACCTGGGATGATGACTGCGCTACTCGTTACTTTCATACGCTCAATGCTTTCAATGATCCAAGAGAGTTTATTAGCCTTTGGAACCGGCCTCTTTGGGTACTGATCTTTGCTCTGCCTGTGCTCCTGGGTAAATTTGTGATACCCGTCATTATGAGTGGTATCAATTGTGTCACTGCTTACAGTCTCTACCAATATGCAAAAGCAAAACAGCTGAGCAATGGTTGGTTGCTCGTACCTTTTTTATTGTTTCAACCTTTTTTCTTTGGTGTTGGCCGAGATGCCATGACTGAGCCTTTGGCGGCCTGTTTGATTGCACTTGGATTGTTGTTTTGGGTGCGCAAACACTTTTGGCCATTTGCCCTTGTTGGGGCACTACTTCCTCTGGCTCGATTGGAGTTGACATTGCTGTTACCCTTGTGGGGATTGGTGTTGGTTCAGGAAAAAAAATGGAAGCCAATACTACTGTTGGTGAGTGGATTGGCTGCTTTAGCGATGGCAACATCGGTAGTGAATGGTACGACCAACTTTTTTGCCTTTTTCGAAGCGCTTTTTGACGGTGAGCAGCAGGAAAACAGGTACGGGCACAAACCTTTTTATACGTACCTGCACCGTTATTTTTATGTGCTTGGACCAACCGTGTTCTTTTTCCTGATTTTTGGAATTTACGATCGCATTAAAAAGCGATCCCAGTCGCAGTGGTTAATAGATGGCCAATTTATTCTAGGCTTCGCCCTTTACACACTCTTCGCCTGGAAACTGAATGTGGGTAGCTCTGCGGGCTTTTTGCGCAATCTTCTTCCACTGTCTCCACTGGCAGCCATTGTCGCGCTTTACGGATTCAATTTTTGGCACAAAGCTGTAAAGGAAAGGAGGAAGGATGCAAAAATCCTATCTGTACTGGTCGCAGGGGCGGTTCTGGTGTTTTTTAGAAACGAAATTCTGGAGCATCATCAAATTGGAGAAAAGGTGGATTGGTGGAGCCTGCTCCTGTTGAGCATACCCTTGTTGCTAACATGGTTTGGAAATACAAGACTCATCGCATCCATTTTTAACAGCGAAACTCAAAGCAAGCTGGCGGTGCTAATTACCGGGTTGATCGTTCTTCACACCTTGGTGAGCGAACCACCCGATGCCAGTTACACTTCTGAGCGGAAAGCCATGGCCAGGATGAGTGCCTTTTATGAAAACAGTACACTCAACAGGTATCCGACTTATGTCAGTCACAATTGGTTTTATTGGTCAGGAGATTATGTCCCTAACACCCATCAATTTAGCGAGCTAACTGCTCATTCGTTGGAAAATGCTCCAGATTCCAGCATCTTTATCTGGGACACCCACTATGGTAATAAAACCATCGCCCAGGGTGTGTTTATTGCAAATAGTTCCGACTACCTTGAACTGTTTCGTCTTTCCGCTACCGATCATTTGTTTACATCAGTGGTCTATCAAAAGCTGCCACAACATCATTCAAATGCCATTCAGGTTTTCGAGCCGTTGATACAACAACACCCGGAGTTTGCACAGCTATACACGGGGAGAGGACTGTGTCATCTGAAGTACGGTGAATTTGAATCGGCCGAAAGCGACCTGCAACTGGCCACCGCAAATTCCGGGGTTCAGCCTTATGATTTTCTGAGTTATGGGAACCTGGCCATGGCTCAAAATGACTTCACCAAGGCAGCGGCAATGTATGCCAAAGCAGCAGCACTAAACCCGAATTCCATTTCTGCGATAGTGGGTGTGGGCAATGCCCATATGAACAATGGACAACTTGCCTTAGCCGTTGAAGATTATTCTAAGGCAATAAAATTGAACCCAGATTATACGCGGGCAATTTTGAACCGTGGACTTTGCTACCTCGACTTGAATCAACGTCAAAAGGGGTGTGCAGATCTGACAATTGCTTACAACCAGGGAAATGCGGAGGCATTGAAATTCCTAAATTCCTATTGCCGATAGATTTGTAAACTCTCAAGGAAAGTGGGAATCTTTACCTTAGCCCCGAGGTTGAAAAAATGAATTCGATTAAAAAGTCTATTCCCGCTTTTTTTTGGGTCGGTGTAGTGATGTTCTTTCTACACGGAGTTGGCACCTTTTTTCCAGAACCACTATGGGGAATGCACTACCTGGCTTTTCTTCCTGCATTTTGGGGATTTGTCATTCCAGGTCTTGCCATCGCCTTGTTTGTACCAGCTGTTGCCAAAACAGTGGAACCTCTTTTTGAAGCGCCACCGATCCATCTTTTTAGCACACCGATTTTATTGGCAATTGCCGGATTGTGGGGAGCATTGTTCTACTTTTTCCCCATTGCCAGCGACAACTATGGTGACTCATTTAATTATGCTCCTTACCTGGATCAAGTGGTCACCGTTCTCCCGTTGGAAGTGTATGACAATCTATTGAACTTTGATCTGAGACCTGCCAGTGGGCGCAAGACGCTGCTGGGTATTCTTACCTTATGCTCTTACTGGACGGGAGCCAACTACCACGATGTCTTTCGTTGGGTAGGCATACTGTGCGGAATGGGATTTGTTTTTACCTGGTTGGCAGGCATTCGTGACAATGTTCAGAATTTTCAGTGGCGGATGATTCTTTCAATAGCAGGGATGTCCGCTCCCTTTTTGCTCATATTTTTTGGTCACATAGACACCTATGCCATTGTCTATTTGGCCCTTCTCATTTGGCTGTTTGTTTTGCTGAGACAATTGACAAAACCCTCAACCATTCGAATATGGCTGCTGTTTCTAGGGTTGCTGGTCTGCATTAAATTACATCCATTGAGTGTCTTACTTTTTCCTGGGTGGTTGTTGACGCTGGTGCATTTTTACGCCCCTTCACACCGACTTGTTCAGCGACTTTTTACTCCGCGAGGAATTTTGATAGCAGTCATGAGTCCGCTCATTGTGGCAGGGGCAGTACTCTACTTTTTTGTATTCGAGGATCACCACGATGCCCGATTGCTGCAAAATGTGGTGGATTTTGATCGCTTGTTTCTTCCGCTTTTTTCACCGGAAGCGCCTCTTGACCGATACAACCTGCTGGGCGTAAACCACTTCGTTGATTTTTTTAATGTACTCTTTTTATGGTCGCCAGTTGCCTGGTTTGTGTTTGCCTCGGTGCTGTTGGGTTTAAGAAAAAAGAGAATCAGTATTTCTCCTGAAATGATCGTGTTGGGGACAACCTTGCTGATTTTCACCCTCTTTCTATTCATGATCAACCCTCTCATCTCCATGCCCATGGACTGGGATCTTTTCTCTATCCCGGCTGTGCTGTTGTTGGTGTTAATCGTTTCGATGGTGACCAAACTACAAGACCATGAATTGGGAAAAAAAATGGTACCGATCAGCCTGGCCCTGGCGCTTCTTTGTTTGCCCGTATTTATCGTCAATGCATCGTTACAACCGTTGTCTTACCGGCTCGAAAGTGTGGGGAAGTGGATATACAGGTCTTACTATGAACATTCCCCCCGATACATTCATACGGCCATTGGAATGTTGAATGACGACCCCGATTTATACCTGGAGCGCAAGCAGCAACTCATTCTCGATTTAGAACCATTTGCGTTGCCAGGAAAGGATGTCAAATACGCGATGTTTTATACAGACAATGGCATCGTATACGATAAAATGAAAAATGATCTACCCAAAGCCAGGCAAGCGTTTGAAATGGCTGACACTTACGCCCCACATTACGGAATAAATGTGCTGCAATTGACAGAAGTGTGCTTTCGAATGGGCGATTATACCAACGCCTACAAGTATGCCACACGCTTGATCGAACTTGGTCACCCATCCAGGGCTCAGGCTTTGAACATGGCCATTCACTGTGCTCTGGAAGCGGAGTTGTATTCCGAGGCAACAGTCCACTGCGAAGAAATGCTTTTGATGGATCCAGATAACCAGTTCATTGCGGAGATGTTGCAGCGGTTAAAGGCCAACAAGAATCTTTCGGAACTGAAAAATGCTTTTCGATCCGCCCAGAATTAGATAGTACTTTTCGGCATTCGAAGATTTTGGGTAGCATTTCCGAAAATTCACTGTGCGTTGGCGTTGCGTGAAGTCATCCTTGGAGCATTGCGGTCGATTGGAGCTTGTACCGTTGGTGCCTTTTACCGAACTTTCATATAGCCAAAATTTTTCAGGGCTTGGTTGACGCTAAGAAGTGAATTTTGGTGAAATCCTACAAAAGCTTCGTAAGCCTTGATTTTTCTTTGGTTCCTTATCATCAAAGGAAAAGAAAGAACATCCACAGCATTTAGCAATCGCAAATACGATAGGATTAAAGTCCAAACCTAGGCGAAGTATCAAGAAATAGTAAGAAGCACCTGCTTATTATAGAGAACTATCTCATTGGCCGAATGGGTTACTTTTTAGGATACCTTTGAAAATACCCATTAGCAAACTCAGCCGCTTTCCGTCCAATCTGTTCGCCCATCAACCGTCCCTTGATGTCATCGCAAGGAGGGTGGATACCGCCCCAAATCCGGGATAAACAGGTCTCGTTTGCGGCATCCCGGTAAGTAGCCCATTGCAAAGTAATGTCGCGGCTTGGCCCTTCCTCAAACAACAAGAATTCATTTTTCTTGGCAGTGAACTCGGCCATACCACCCGGATAAAAAGGGCTGCCCGAAATTTGTGTCAGTATTTCCGCACCAGCCAGGGAAAAGGTGGAGTGACCAGACACATACCCGGCAAAAGGGGGAGTGGCAAAGGAATAGCGCTGATAAGGCCACCAGTTTTCTGCCAGTATCCATCCCACACCAGCCATATCTTTGTATGGGTTTTTTACATATTCAGGCCCACGCCAACAATATATTTTGAGCTTGCCGACATGCTCCTTATTGGCGCCTGCCAGCGTATCTTTTTTGCCCACGAGTTCAATGTGACCGGGCATTAACGGAAGTCCTTCCAGGTGGTAGCTGGGCAGGCTTTTGTCCGAACATTGACCTTTGCCAGCCATGTATCGAATGGCCGTGATGGGGCGAACATAATCATAATGCCCTTTGGCACCCCAGGCAGCAATGGCCGCATCGTGCATCGCACCACCCATGACGAAATACGATTTGATGTCCCATTCCAGGTCACTTAATACGGGGCCTTTCCCTTCCCATCTTTTTTCAAACAACGGGTGATCACCGGCATCGTTTAATTGAATAAACCAATGTCCCGGAGGGCTCGCAGTGTTGATTCCATCTACCCAATATTCGGCAATGACGCGGGCATAATCACCCCTTGGAACAATGTTCGGGGCATAAGGCTTATTGGTATATGGATTCACCTTGTATCCCTTTGTTTTTGTACCACCCTCCGTCAGGTTATAATACTCAGGGTAATCGCCATGCGTCAACGGCAATTTGCCCAAATCGCCAATTGCACCAGGCGAAATGTCCATCATAACTGAGTCGGAAGGGTCCATGTGTGCGGACCATATTCCCACCAACAAGAACCCCCATTTGTAAGCCTCAGACGAAACAGAATCTTTGGCGAAATCCAGCAGAGGAGGAGGGCCAGGGTCCAGGTAAACCTGAAATTCGGAACCGTAGTCATTGTAGGTAATCTTGTCATCCGGTTGCAAACTAAAAGGGTTGACATCACCCCATTCCGGACTTAGAAAATCGTCTTGATCGGACGAGAGCAACACGCTCCAGTCATCCAAAGTGATGTCACGGCCACGCTGGTTGATGTAGTCGATCAGGTTGAGCGGTTGCCAGCGGTTTTTGTCTTCCAATTTTTGACTGCCAGGGAGTTGCGGGGCAAGAGGCGTATTGACGGGGTTGTAGGTAAAAGCCTCGTGGTTGTCATGTTCTTTGGAGCCATCCTGTAACCCATACCCGATGTAACATTGGGCAATGTAATTTCCCAAAGCAGCCGGATCACCATTTCGGTAGTCTGCATCAGTAAAACCCTTCCGGTAACCCATGGCCGTAAAAGTAGAGTCAAGAGTTTCCAGCGTGCGGCTTTTACTGCCATAAATATTGAAGCGGTGATGGAGCACGCGATAAGCAGCATAACTGATCGCTACTTCCCGGGCACTGTCTGTTTGCAACGCCTTGGGAATAGCGAAACCAGTCGCTAACGGTGAAGAATAACCATGGACCGTATTGCCCACCAAATAAGTAGTGGCACTTTTGTCGTACATCGCCCATGCATCGTACATCGCAGCAGTAGAGTGGAAGAGGTTTCGGGAATGGATGGTCGGACCCTGTCCATCCGCAACGATCATTCTCAGTTCAGTTTCCAACCAAACTCGTGCAACACTCTTCTCCTGGGAAAAGGCCGGGGCAGAAATAGTTAGCAGACATATACCCAGCAAGAAGGCCTGAAGGGAAATTGCGTTCAGTTTTTTCATCATTCAATTCATATACCCGAAATTCGAGTAAACGAATATAAAAGAGATTAGCAGTAACTTCACCCACTTTGTTCTATTTTCATTCTATTGAGAATGACATCCGAAACAAACACCAATAACTCTTTCCTGCGGAAGCACCTCGTTTTGATAGGCTGCCTCCTGTTTACGTTCCTCGTTCTAAGCCCCACACTCGAAAATGGCTGGGTCGATTGGGACGATCCCGCCTATGTGCTGGATAACCCTTTAGTGCACGATTTGTCCGTTTCGGGAATTGCAAACCAATTCACCACGGAGAGCTATTTAGGCAATTATCAACCGCTCACCCTATTGGTCTATTCCATTCAGTATAACCTTGCCGGGCCAGAAGCCTCATCGTATCACTGGCTCAATCTGCTGATTCATTTGATCAATGTCGGACTGGTTTATGGGCTGATTTTTATGCTCTGCGGTCGGGTAGGAGTGGCAGCAATCACCGCCCTCTTATTTGGAATACACCCGATGCACCTGGAATCGGTCGCCTGGATTTCCTCCTTAAAGGATGTGTTGTACGTGTTCTTTTTCCTCCTCGCGTTGCTGAGTTATGAATACGGAAAGGCAAAGCCCGGTGGACATTGGAAATATTATGCTTTAGCCCTCTTTCTCTTTCTACTGTCCATTTTGTCCAAAGGGATGGCAGTAGTATTTCCCGTGTTGTTGCTCCTGATGGACTTTTTACAGAAGCGTGAATTTACCAGAAAGTTATGGCTGGAGAAAGTTCCCTTTTTTGCCATGAGTCTGTTTTTTGGAATTGTGGCGATAGGGGCACAGGCCGAGACAAACGCCATAACCGGACTCAATGACTTTCCCTGGTACGAAGCGCCATTGTTTGCAGCATATGGCTTACTGATTTACTTGGTTAAAGCAATCGTCCCATTTCAATTGGCTGCCTATCATCCCTACCCAATGGAGGTCGCCCATGAAATTCCAGTTTATATTTTTAGCCTTATTCTCCTCATAACATTTGGTTTTTTTGTCTGGAAAAAGGCCGGAAAAAATCGGAACATTCTGTTCGGAATTCTGTTTTTTGGAGCAGCAATTGGGCCGGTACTTCAAATCGTTTCAGTGGGCAATGTCCTACTGGCAGAACGTTATACCTACCTGGCCTATATCGGGTTGTTTTATGTGATGGCCACGCTCTTGCTGGATTGGGAACAGAGGCAAGATGGAAAGAAGGCGCTCGGTGTCAAACTCTTGCTGTTGGCGTATATATTGACATTGGGGACGATTACCTACAACAGAGGAGCGGTGTGGAAGAGTGATGAACAACTTTGGTCAGATGTGATTGAAGCTTACCCGGAAGGCCATTTTGCCTATTACAAACGCGCCAGCCATCGGGCCATTCAGGGGCAAACAGATTTGGCGTTGCAAGATTACAACAGTAGTCTGGTGCTCTATCCGAATTTCAAGGATGCCTTGAACGACAGAGGAATGATTTACATGAATCGAGGACAATGGGAGCAAGCAGCCACGGATTTTTCCAAAACAATTGCGATAGACTCCACCTACTTTAAAGGCTACCTCAACCGTGGACTGGTCTACATGAACACGGGTAATTTTAACGCCTCTCTGCCTGATTTTAACAAGTCGCTGCAACTGCGGCCCGACTTTACCCTGGGCTACATCAACCGGGGAACGCTGCTAGAAAAAATGGGCTACCGGGTGGAAGCTGAGAGCGACTACACCAAGGCCATCGAGTTGGAAACCAATAACCCAACGGTCTATAAATACAGGGGAGTAGCACGGTATAATCAAGGGCGATTTTCCGGGGCGCTCCAAGATTTTACCAATGCAGTCCTTTTAGAGCCGAACTATGCAGCAGCTTATTACTGGCGCGCCAAAACGCACTTGTCGCTTGGACAGGTTCAACAAGCCAGGCAAGATGCACAATTGGCCGGTCAGTTAGGGTTTTCACTTCCACCAGAACTGTTGAAAGCGCTAGAAGCAACAGTACGTTAATCCGAAATTACTGCACGGCTTGAAAGAGATTTTTTACCTCATCAATTCGATCGCCCTCCAACAGCCGTTGGTGTATTTCGGCCACCATAGCGTTGTCGTTCCAGGTGTTGGTGTACAATGTAGCGTGCTGGAAAGCATTGTCGTATAAACCAGCCTCCAGGGAGCATTGCATCGCAGCCATTTGAGCACGCTTCGGGTCAGGGTAACCGATTTCAATCAGTTTCAGGCAATACTGATACGCCAGTTGTGGTTGTCCCATAACAAAATAGGTTTCCATAAAATACAACAACGTATTTCGCTCATTGGGGTCGTATTGGTTAGCTGTCTGGAGATACTGTAAAGCTTTGTCGTATTTCTTTTCAACGCGCAGGAAGTGTTTGGCCTCCCATGCCCAAAGTCCGGCATATTCGCGATCGTTTCCGAGTTGAGCATAGGGGTGCAACTTTCGTATTATGTTGTCTTTGCGCTCCAGTTGAAGCGCCCTGTCCTGCCACAATAGTCCCAAAGCATTGTGAATTGTCATTGCAGACCATTCATAGTAGGTATGATAAATTCGGATGCCCACACTTTCCAGGCGATAGGACAGCATTGTTTGCGAATTATGCACCACGAAGGCAGGAACACACAGCAGCGATAAGGCAAGGCAAATGCCCCAGGTCTTATGGAGCAAATTACTCTGTTGAATTTGGCGCACCAGGACCACCGTGAAGAGCAAAAACAAAGGAGCCGGCATGCTAAACAAATCCCAGTCCATTTGCATGGAGAGCAATGGATTCACTACAAAAAACAGGCTTCCAAAAAGCAATAAGCCCGTTCCCGCCACGATGATACCTTCTGCCTGCCAGTTGATTTCCTTCCGGTAAAACAAGCCAATTACGACCAACAGAAACAGTGCAACGGGCGACCAAAGCAACCATTCGCTGAAATAGTCAAACAGGTGATTGAAGCTCAACATGTTGTAGGTGTCCAAAGGAGCGGGCGGGGAGATTAGGGGCAAAAACAGGTGTTCGTATTCTGTCACTTTTTCCACCAAATCGCGTGAGTCAGTGTGGTCTTTGAAAACGAAAAAATAGGAAATTGCTCCAACGGTGTATATCGGCAATAGGAGGTAGCTTGCAATTTGTTTCCAGGAAAAGAATTCCGCCTTCTTTTGAAAATGATGCATCGCCAAAACTCCCCAAACCGGTGCGAAAAGCAAGGCCACAGCATGAAACTTAATGCACACAAAAAGGAAGAAGAACAACCCCCAGAGGTAGCTGCTTTTTTTGTTGTCTAAATACAGTAGCGCTCCCATCATCCAGGTCATGTTGAGCAGCAGAACTGGTGCGTTAATCTCGATGTGCCCAAAATAATTGAGCATAAATGGAGCAGTCAATCCGGCAATGCCAAAAAGAACCTTCCAAAAATTATTGGTCAGGTAATGCCGCAAAAAGAAGAGCCAACTCAGCACAAATAATACCCCAAAGAACGCATCGAAATAAATGAAAGCTTCCCGGTAGGTGCAACCTGCAAACCACGTCAGATAGGTAACCAGCGCAAAAATGGTCTTCTGTCCGTCCCAGGGGTTAATCCCATAGTTGAAAAAAGCTTCATGGGTGCCAAGGGGAATGGTAGAAGCAGTTTTGAGCAAATGCTGATTGAGCAGGTAAGCCTCACCATAAAAGTCCTGGACCATTGGAAACTGGTAGAAAAGAAATCCCATCAGTCCGGCTATCAACCAAATCCAAAGGGGTGAGTGAAAAAACTTGGTTATTCCTTGTGGCAAGGAAGGATAGAGCCTTAACCCAATAGCCATGAGTAAAGCGGCCACAGCCAGCACGGCATATTTCCAAAGTGGAGGGAGGAAGGCTAAAAAGTGTGTGCTCCACCAGTAATCGGGGAAAAAATCGCCCAGCAAAAAGAAACAAAAGAACACTACTCCGATTAACAAGGGGCCAAGCATGGACTTTGTTGGGCTGAAATGATCGGATGATTGTAGGTCGGGCACGGTTAAACAATTTCTTATCTGAGGTCAAATGACTGACGCAAATGTAAAAGACCAGAAACAATTCCTTTCATTGAAAGAGAGACTTTTCCGCACAAGTGCAATATTAGAAAGTTGCCCCCGCCCAATTCAATTAACTATTTTTGACCCCATATGGAGCAGGAGAAGAAGGCAAAAACACCCACAGCAAACTTCAGTTGGAGTCGGGCGACCATCTATGTCATCGGCCTCGCTATTTTTCAGGAACTGGTGTTTCGCCTTTGTTTTCCCATTCCCGAAGTCACCAACTTCAACCGCATCCTTTACCAGGAAATGGCGTTGACCCCTGAAGGCACGAGTTTTATCCGAGGAGGACAGTTGTCGTGGCAATCTTCGCCAGACACTGATGCGGTATTTGTACATGAACTAAACGAATACGGTTTTCGGGATCACTCCTGGAAAGTCGAGAAACAGCAAGGCCAGAAGCGCGTTTTTGTATTGGGGGATAGCTTTGTAGAAGGGGCAATGGCCGAGCAGAATCAGACCATTCCTTATGCCTTTTCCGAGGCAGCTGGCCCCGATTGGGAAGTGTTTAACTGTGGCATGATAGGCATTGGATTCAATGCTTACCTGCGCTTTTTGATCGATGCTGTTCCCATTTTTAAGCCAGATGAAGTGGTATTGGTTTTGTTTGCCAACGACATGCCCCTTCGAGAGGAAGCTATATCTTCCAATCCTTTGACACCGGAATACAGCTCCTTTTTTCAACCGCGGTTACTGGCCATTCAGCAAGAGTATGACCAAGGCAGAACCGTTCCTTTTCGTTGGCAATGGGGCACGGCTTCCTTGTTGCACCCCGTTCCAGCAGCCTCCAATCCATGGACGTTAAACGGCCCTCAGTTGCAACAGCACGTTACTCCGGAAATTGCGGAAGCGATGAAACAAGCGACCTTCAACTATTTTCGAACCAATTGGATTTTGAAAGAGGAGCAGTCGCTTAAACAGCCGAAGGATCTCACCAAGAAACTGGCGTTTATCCGAGACTATTTGAAGCAGCATGGCACGAACCTGACAGTTTTCTACCTGCCCTCCCGAAGTCAGGTCACCAATTATTACTATCAGTTTGAGCAGTCTTATTGCCTGGTCAATTGTCCGGATAAATTGGACTTAACAGGACCTGCTTACCAAATTCACCGGCAAAGCATTGCGGCTAATTGCCGATCACTTCAGATTCCATTCTCGGATTTGACTCCAGTCATATTGCAGCAGGAGGCCAATGGAAATCACCTGTATTGGAACTATGACGATCACATGACAGGGACGTCATATCTCAAATTGGGAAAAGTGGTTCAAAATGAGTGGCAATTGTTGGCAAATTGAGAGATAGAAATGTCCTGATTTTGTTTGAAAATTATTTTTGCAAATAGCTGTAAGCCAGTGTTTTGTGTTTTTCTTTGGAAAGCTTATTAAAGCAAGGGTTGCATGTTGATGATTAGTCCTGTATTTTGGTTCAATCAATGATAAGAATTCGATACTTTTGTTCGCACACACCTTTTTTGTTCTCCGCCATGATTAGCTCTTCTTTAAAACGATTATTATTCCTTTTTGTATCGGCCACATTCACTCTCTCAACCTGGGCACAAACCAACAACGAGAGTCTCGGATCCGGAGCGGGAAACAACTTCACATCTGGAGATCGCAATACTGCCATTGGGGACTCTTGTTTAACCAATACCACGACCAGTACTGAAAATACTGCTTTGGGCTTCAGGGCAGGTTTTGGGATAAATAGCATTTCCACAACTCAGGGAAACTACAACGTACTGATTGGTATGGATGCAGGTTATAGTATTTTCAGTTCGGATGAAATGGTGGCAATTGGTTATCAGGCTATGTATGCGTGCACCACCGGAACGGATGGTGTGTTTATTGGTTACCAGGCTGGTTACGACAATAATGCAACGGACAATACATTCGTTGGCAATAGAGCTGGTTACGAAAACACCACTGGCGTAGACAATACCTTTATTGGTGAGGAAGCAGGTAAGAACTCTACAACTGGAAGTGATAATACTTTTATTGGAGAAGATGCCGGTTACAACAATACCACCGCTTCTGACAATACTGGGGTAGGTAGCGCGGCATTGCGCCAGGCCACTACCGGTTTCAGAAATACTGGAATAGGAAATGAAGCATTGTATGATGTGAATACAGGTTTTAGAAATACAGCAGTGGGAGATTCAGCAGGAACCGATATTGGGCAAGGACATAGCAATACTATGATAGGCCAGGCTGCAGGGTGCAATACGGAGTATGCAGATTATAACACCATGGTTGGTCGTTTTGCTGGCTATGACAACAATAGAACGAACAACACCAATGATGGAAACCGAAATACTTATTTAGGAGCCTACGCAGGATGGCCGAATAGAGAGGGCGAGGACAATATAGGTATTGGGGCCTTTGCCAATTACGATAATAACAAGACCGTAATAAGCCGACAGGTGTATATAGGCTCCTATTCGGATGCCCGAGAAGATGATGATATCCTGATAGGGTATAGTACCAGAGTCGATGGCGAAAATTCCATGGCCATCGGTAGCTATGCCCATACTACCTCCGCAAATGCAAGTGCCGTTGGTTATCAAGCATACACAACCGGGGGGAATTCAGATGGTTGGGGGAGAAATTGCACCATTTCTGTGCGCAGGTCCTATGCCTGGGGACGTGAAACGGATGTGTCTGGTCAGGATGCCATTTGTATGGGTTACCAGGGTAATTCAGATGGCGAAGGCAATGTAGCAATAGGGTATCAGGTAAGTGCAGATTCTGGCTTCGTTACTGGTATGGGGTATCAGGCGAAATTGAGAGGGCAAAATGCGGTTGGAATAGGTAGTTTGACAAATATCACTGCTGATAATTGTGTTGGTATAGGGGATGGGACAGATATCTCGGCCGGTTATTCTGTTGGGATAGGCAGTGATTCAGATGTTTCAGGAATTCGCTCGGTAGCTCTTGGCGCCCAGACGGATTGCACAGCTGATAGTACAACAGCCATTGGGGCAAGTGGAATTGTTTCCGCCATTGGGGCAACCTCTATTGGTGCGGGAAACACGGTTAGTGGAGCATATTCCGTTGCAGTTGGAAAAGGGTTGAGTGTGACCAATGCAAATGCTGTAGCCATTGGAACTGATTGTAATATTGGTGCAGACAACACCGTTGCGGTGGGGTATGGAGCCAGTGCCACAGGAAGCAACTCCACCGCGATAGGTTACCAGGCGAGCATTGCCTCAGCGAATGAAGTGTACATTGGTAATACATCGGTAGCGTCAATTGGAGGCATTGTGAATTGGACCGCTGCATCTGATGGTCGTTTTAAAACGGATGTCGTAGCAGATATACCAGGAATGGAATTTATTCGAATGTTGCGTCCAGTTTCATACTATTTGCATGGAGACAAGATTCAGGAGTTTTATGGTCAGGATATTCCTGAGGACATGATGGACGCTTATGCCGAGCAGGGAAAAGTTCGGTATTCAGGATTTGTTGCACAAGAGGTGCATGAGTCCGCTGAAAAATTGGGCTACGCGTTTAGTGGGGTGAAAGTGCCGGAGAACGATAGTACAGGGATTTATGGCTTGCGTTATGCCGAGTTTGTGGTTCCTTTGGTGAAAGCGGTTCAGGAATTGGAGCAGCGAGTTGAGGATTTGGAATCAGAGAAGATGACCGCCAACAAAAGACTTTCGTTTAAAAGTCAGAAGATTTCAAAGCAACAGCAGCAAATTGAACAATATCAGCAGTTGCTCACGACCATGGAAGCCCGGGTGAAAGCCATCGAGGAAAAGCAAGTCGAACTGGAAGCCAGTGGAGCTACCGTTACTCGCTAATTCAGTTTTTTTACCCAAACTCCGTACTTGTGCAATTTCAAGAACTACATAGATCATCTGTATCCCAATGTCTGAAGACTTTTCTGGCGGTGCTTGGCTTTGTTGCCTTCTCTACGGGAATTTCATCGGCACAGGTTTCGTTAAGTGGTTCAGAAACAAAAGCCAATGGCACCACCAGCAATCGACAGCTGCGTCCCGCTGTGGCGCAGGATTCCTCTGGGAAATTTGTAATCGCCTGGGAGAGTGAAGGAACGGATGGCGATGGATTTGGTATTTACGCCAGACGTTTTACCAGCGCGGGAGCAAGTTCAGGTGCTCAGTTTATAGTCAACACTACCACAGCCGGGGAGCAGCGTTTTCCTGCCATTGCGAGTAACGATAGTGGTGCATTTGTGGTTGTTTGGATGGACGAAACGCAAGATGGAAGTGGAAATGGTTGGGGTGTTTATGCCCAACGTTTTGATAACACAGGGGCCGCCCAGGGAAGCGAATTTGTCGTTTCAAGTAATGTTACAGAGCACCAAAAGCAACCAGCCGTGGCCATGGATGCTGCCGGCAATTTTGTAGTTGTTTGGCAACGTGTAACATTAGATGGTTCTTCCTTCAGAATACGAGGAAGACGTTTTGATAGTTCTGGTAATCCTCTGGCCAGCCTCTTCAATTTGAGTGGTTCGTCATCCAGTTATCGTGGTAATCCGGTCATAGCAATGGAGAATGACGGGGCTTTTGCGGTAGCCTGGCAGGCATTTGGGACAGACAATTCAGGTATGGCCATCAGAGCAAGAGCCTATGATGCTTCTCACAGTGCTCTTGCAAGTAATTTTGCAGTAAACACAGACACTACCGGTAACCAGCAAGAACCAGCCATTGGAATTGATTCTACAGGAGCATTTGTAGTTGCCTGGTCGAGCTATGCCCAGGATGGTGATGCTGAAGGGGTTTTTGCGCAGCGGTACAACAATGATGGGACGGTGAATGGTTCAGAATTTCACGTTTCGACAACCACGGCAGGGGCCCAAGAAAATCCATGGGTGGCCATGACCTTGTCTGGTAGCTTTTCAGTTGTCTGGTCTAGCTATGGACAGGATGGCTCTTTTACCGGCACCTATTTGCAGGCGTTCGACAATACAGGTGATACCGTTGGTACTGAGACAATCATCAATACCCGAACAACAGATTTTCAGGATTTTCCGGCCGCTGCACAGTACAGTAGTTCCCAGCAATTAGTGGTCGCCTGGAACGATGGTTTGCGAAACTCCAATTCAACGAATGATGGGGATGATTACGGCATCTACTTTCAACGCGTGGATATACCTCAAACCTTGTCCCTTTCTATGGCTGCGGACAGCGCTGCCTGCAATGGAGAAAGCAGCGGTTCGGCCTGGGTAACGGTAAGTGGAGGAACAACACCTTACACATACGCTTGGTCCACGGGTAGCACAAATGACACGATTTTTAATGTGGCGGCAGGCACCTATCTGGTGACCGTTACCGATGCTGGTTCACTTTCATCCATCGATTCAGTGACTGTCGGTGAACCCGGTTCTTTAAGTATTGCAATAACAACCGATAGTAATGTATCGTGCAATGGATTTGCAGATGGCGGGGCCACGGCCAGTGCCACGGGCGGAACAGGAATTTATACCTACACCTGGTCCAACAGCGCTACTATGGCAAGTGTTACAGGAGTTGCTGCAGGTACCTATATAGTTACGGTTACCGATGCCAACGGTTGCACGGATTCGACATTTGGGATTATTACTGAACCGGCCAGCCTGGTAGCTTCAACTATTGTCGACAGCAATGTCAGTTGCAACGGTTTTGCTGATGGCGGAGCCACCGCCAGTGCAACCGGAGGCACGGGAGTTTACACCTACGCCTGGAGCAATGCAGCCACTACAGCCAGTATCACCGGAGTGATAGCAGGCACGTACTCAGTGACAGTAACAGATGCAAACGGCTGTACCGATTCAGCTTCAGTTGTCATTACGGAGCCAGTCACTTTGGTATCTTCATCTATAGTCGACAGCACAGTCAGTTGTGGCGGCCTCTCGGATGGTGGAGCTACCGCCAGTGGCGCAGGCGGCACAGGAGTTTACACTTACACCTGGAGTAACACAGCTACCACAGCCGGCATCACCGGAGTGATAGCCGGCACTTACTCTGTGACGGTGACAGATGCCAACGGATGTACCGATAGCAGCAGCATAACCATTACCGAGCCACCCACCTTGGTAGCCGCCACAGTAGTCGACAGCAACACGAGTTGCAACACATTTGCCGATGGCGGAGCCACATCCAGTGCAACAGGTGGCACTGGAGTTTACACCTACACCTGGTCCAACAGTGCCACCACAGCCAGCATCACTGGTGTAATGGCAGGAACATATTCCGTAACAGTCACCGATGCCAACGGCTGTACTGACTCAACGACTGTAACGATTACGGAGCCAGCACTTCTAGTAGCCGCCACCGTAGTGGACAGCAATGTCACTTGTAACGGAGCTTCCGATGGAGGCGCCACCGCCAGTGCCACAGGCGGGACCATGGCGTATACCTACACCTGGTCCAACACAGCAACAACACAAAGCATCACTGGCGTAATGGCCGGCACTTATTCAGTAACAGTAACTGATGCCAACGGTTGTACGGATTCCACCTCAGTAACGATAACAGAACCAGCGAGCCTTATCGCAGCAACAGCAGTTGACAGCAACGTTAGTTGCAACGGATTTGCCGATGGCGGAGCAACTGCCAGTGCCACTAACGGCACCATGCCTTATACCTACACCTGGAGCAACACAGCCACCACAGCCAGTATCACTGGAGTAGTAGCAGGCACTTACTCCGTAACAGTAACTGATGCGAACGGATGTACGGACAGTACGAGTGTAACGATTACAGAACCAACCACGTTAGTTGCAGCGACAGTAGTAGACAGCACTGTCAGTTGTGGCGGCTTCTCCGATGGTGGAGCTACTGCCAGTGGAACAGGCGGCACAGGAGCTTACACCTATACTTGGAGTAACAGTGCAACTACAGCCAGTATCACCGGAGTTGTTGCAGGAACATATTCAGTGACTGTAACGGATAACAACGGTTGTACTGATTCCGCTAGTGTAGTCTTAACTGAACCAGCAATATTGTTTGCGATTGCAGCTGTATCTTCTCCGATCTCATGTTTTGGTTTTATGGATGGGCAAATTATTACAGCTCCAGAAACGGGAGGAACATTGCCTTATACCTACACCTGGTCTAACAGTGCAACCACAGCCAGTATCACCGGAGTAATAGCCGGAGCCTACTCGGTGACCGTCACCGATGCGAACGGCTGTACCGACAGTACAACCGTCACCATAACAGATCCAGCACTTCTGGTATCCGCCACAGTAGTAGACAGTAATGTGAGTTGTAACGGAGCTTCCGATGGCGGAGCCACTGCCAGTGCCACAGGCGGCACCATGGCTTACACCTACACCTGGTCCAACACAGCCACGACACAAAGTATCACTGGCGTAATGGCGGGAACCTATTCTGTCACGATTACGGATGCCAATGGTTGTACAGACTCAACGAGTGTAGTCATCACCGAACCGATTGCACTAGTCGCTGCCACAGTGGTAGACAGCAATGCGAGTTGTAACGGATTTGCCGATGGCGGAGCCACGGCCAGTGCAACGAACGGCACTACACCTTACACTTTCACCTGGTCCAACAGTGCGACCACAGCCAGTATCACTGGAGTAATCGCAGGCACATACTCAGTAACAGTAACCGATGCTAACGGCTGTACCGACTCAACAAGTGTTGTTATCACCGAGCCATTCACCTTAGTAGCAGCAACAGCAGTAGACAGCACCGTCAGTTGTGGTGGCCTCTCCGATGGCGGAGCCACCGCGAGTGGTACAGGAGGCACAGGAGTTTACACTTATACCTGGAGTAACAGTGCCACCACACAAAGTATCACAGGTGTAGTAGCAGGTACTTACTCAGTGACTGTCACGGATGCCAACGGCTGTACCGATAGCAGCAGTGTGACCATCACCGAGCCACCAACGTTGGTAGCTGCCACAGCAGTAGACAGCAACGTGACTTGTAATACTTTGTCTGATGGCGGAGCCACAGCCAGTGCCACAGGCGGCACCGGAGTTTACACCTACACCTGGAGCAACAGTGCAACGACAGCCAGTATCACCGGAGTAATAGCCGGAGCCTACTCGGTGACCGTCACCGATGCGAACGGCTGTACCGACAGTACAACCGTCACCATAACAGAGCCAGCACTTCTGGTATCCGCCACAGTAGTAGACAGTAATGTGAGTTGTAACGGAGCTTCCGATGGCGGAGCCACTGCCAGTGCCACAGGCGGCACCATGGCTTACACCTACACCTGGTCCAACACAGCCACGACACAAAGTATCACTGGCGTAATGGCGGGAACCTATTCTGTCACGATTACGGATGCCAATGGTTGTACAGACTCAACGAGTGTAGTCATCACCGAACCGATTGCACTAGTCGCTGCCACAGTGGTAGACAGCAATGCGAGTTGTAACGGATTTGCCGATGGCGGAGCCACGGCCAGTGCAACGAACGGCACTACACCTTACACTTTCACCTGGTCCAACAGTGCGACCACAGCCAGTATCACTGGAGTAATCGCAGGCACATACTCAGTAACAGTAACCGATGCTAACGGCTGTACCGACTCAACAAGTGTTGTTATCACCGAGCCATTCACCTTAGTAGCAGCAACAGCAGTAGACAGCACCGTCAGTTGTGGTGGCCTCTCCGATGGCGGAGCCACCGCGAGTGGTACAGGAGGCACAGGAGTTTACACTTATACCTGGAGTAACAGTGCCACCACACAAAGTATCACAGGTGTAGTAGCAGGTACTTACTCAGTGACTGTCACGGATGCCAACGGCTGTACCGATAGCAGCAGTGTGACCATCACCGAGCCACCAACGTTGGTAGCTGCCACAGCAGTAGACAGCAACGTGACTTGTAATACTTTGTCTGATGGCGGAGCCACAGCCAGTGCCACAGGCGGCACCGGAGTTTACACCTACACCTGGAGCAACAGTGCAACGACAGCCAGTATCACCGGAGTAATAGCCGGAACGTACTCGGTGACAGTGACCGATGCTAACGGTTGTACCGACAGTACAACTGTAACGATAGCAGAGCCAGCACTTCTGGTAGCCGCCACCGTAGTTGACAGCAATGTCACCTGCAACGGAGCTTCCGATGGCGGAGCTACTGCCAGTGGCACAGGCGGAACCATGGCGTATACCTACACCTGGTCCAACAGTGCAACGACACAAAGTATCACTGGCGTGCTAGCAGGAACTTATTCCGTAACAGTAACTGATGCCAACGGTTGTACAGACTCCACGAGTGTCACTATTACCGAGCCAATTGCACTAGTCGCTGCCACAGCAGTAGACAGCAATGCGAGTTGCAACGGATTTGCCGATGGCGGAGCCACGGCCAGTGCAACGAACGGCACCACACCCTACACTTTCACCTGGAGCAACACAGCTACCACAGCCAGTATCACTGGAGTAGTAGCAGGCACTTACTCAGTGACCGTAACCGATGCCAACGGCTGTACCGACTCAACAAGTGTTGTTATCACTGAGCCAGTCACCTTATTAGCAGCAACAACAGTCGATAGCACGGTCAGTTGTGGCGGCCTCTCCGATGGCGGAGCCACAGCGAGTGGTACAGGAGGCACAGGAGTTTACACTTACACTTGGAGTAACAGTGCCACCACACAAAGCATCACAGGTGTAGTAGCAGGTACTTACTCAGTGACTGTCACGGATGCCAACGGCTGTACCGATAGCAGCAGTGTGACCATCACCGAGCCACCAACGTTGGTAGCTGCCACAGCAGTAGACAGTAACGCGAGTTGTAATACGTTCTCCGATGGCGGAGCCACAGCCAGTGCCACAGGAGGTACCGGAGTTTACACCTATACCTGGAGCAACACAGCAACCACACAAAGTATCACCGGAGTAATAGCCGGAACGTACTCCGTAACAGTGACCGATGCCAACGGCTGTACCGACAGTACAACCGTGACCATTACAGAGCCAGCCACACTGGTAGCCGCGACCGTAGTAGACAGCAATGTCAGTTGTAACGGAGCTTCCGATGGCGGAGCTACAGCCAGTGGCACAGGCGGCACCATGGCGTATACCTACACTTGGTCCAACAGTGCGACCACTGCAAGTATCACCGGAGTGATAGCAGGCACTTATTCAGTAACAGTAACTGATGCCAATGGTTGTACAGACTCAACGAGTGTCACTATTACCGAGCCAATCGCACTAGTCGCAGCAACAGCAGTAGATAGCAATGCCAGTTGCAACGGATTTGCCGATGGCGGAGCCACCGCCAGTGGAACCAACGGCACTACACCCTACACTTTTACTTGGTCTAATAGTGCAACCACACAAAGTATCACAGGAGTGATAGCAGGCACGTACTCAGTGACAGTAACAGATGTAAACGGCTGTACCGACTCAGCAAGTGTTGTTATGACCGAGCCAGTCACTTTGGTATCTTCATCAATAGTCGACAGCACAGTCAGTTGTGGTGGCCTCTCCGATGGCGGAGCCACCGCGAGTGGTACAGGAGGCACAGGAGTTTACACTTACACTTGGAGTAACAGTGCCACCACACAAAGCATCACAGGTGTAGTAGCAGGTACTTACTCAGTGACTGTCACGGATGCCAACGGCTGTACCGATAGCAGCAGTGTGACCATCACCGAGCCACCAACGTTGGTAGCTGCCACGGTAGTAGACAGCAACGTGACTTGTAATACTTTGTCTGATGGCGGAGCCACAGCCAGTGCCACAGGAGGCACCGGAGTTTACACTTACAGCTGGAGCAACAGTGCAACAACAGCAGGTATCACCGGAGTCATTGCCGGAACGTACTCAGTCACAGTCACGGATGCTAACGGCTGTACCGACTCAACCACAGTTATCATTACCGAACCAGCAACCCTGGTTGCAGCAACTGTAGTTGACAGCAATGTAAGTTGCAATGGTCTTGCCGATGGTGGAGCTACCGCCAGTGGCACAGGCGGCACATTGACCTACATCTACACTTGGTCCAACAGTGCGACCACTGCAAGTATCACCGGAGTGATAGCAGGCACTTATTCAGTAACAGTAACTGATGCCAATGGTTGTACAGACTCCACGAGTGTCACTATTACCGAGCCAATCGCACTAGTCGCAGCAACAGCAGTAGATAGCAATGCCAGTTGCAACGGATTTGCCGATGGCGGAGCCACAGCCAGTGCAACGAACGGCACTACACCCTACACTTTTATTTGGTCTAATAGTGCAACCACACAAAGTATCACAGGAGTAGTAGCAGGCACTTACTCAGTGACAGTAACCGATGCTAATGGCTGTACAGACTCAGCCTCAGTTGTCATTACGGAGCCAGTCACTTTGGTATCTTCATCTATAGTTGACAGCACAGTCAGTTGTGGTGGCCTCTCCGATGGCGGAGCCACAGCCAATGGCACGGGAGGCACAGGAGCTTACACTTACACTTGGAGTAACAGTGCCACCACACAAAGCATCACAGGTGTAGTAGCAGGTACTTACTCAGTGACTGTCACGGATGCCAACGGCTGTACCGATAGCAGCAGTGTGACCATCACCGAGCCACCAACGTTGGTAGCTGCCACGGTAGTAGACAGCAACGTGACTTGTAATACTTTGTCTGATGGCGGAGCCACAGCCAGTGCCACAGGAGGCACCGGAGTTTACACTTACAGCTGGAGCAACAGTGCAACAACAGCAGGTATCACCGGAGTCATTGCCGGAACGTACTCAGTCACAGTCACGGATGCTAACGGCTGTACCGACAGTACAACTGTAACGATAACAGAGCCAGCACTTCTGGTAGCCGCGACCGTAGTTGACAGCAATGTCACCTGCAACGGAGCTTCCGATGGAGGAGCTACTGCCAGTGCTACAGGCGGCATCATGGCTTACACCTACACCTGGTCCAACACAGCAACGACACAAAGCATCACTGGCGTAATGGCAGGCACTTATTCTGTAACGATTACCGATGCCAACGGTTGTACCGATAGCAGCAGTGTGACCATTACCGAGCCCCCAACCTTGGTAGCGACAACGGCAGTAGACAGCAATGTTAGTTGTAACATGTTCTCTGATGGTGGAGCAACAGCAAGTGGAACAAGTGGCACCACGCCTTATACTTTTACCTGGTCCAACAGTGCAACCACGGCCAGTATAACAGGAGTGATAGCAGGCACCTATTCCGTGACTGTTACCGATGCGAACGGATGTACCGACTCGACTTCAGTTACCATTACTGAACCAGCTACTTTATCGATAATAGCTTCACTCGATAGTAACGAAAATTGCGTTGGCTCACTTGACGGTGGAGCTTCAACAGTTACAGGAGGCGGTACTACTGCCTATACTTATTCTTGGTCCAACGGAGCTACTACCGCGCCACTTACCGGAGTAGGAGCAGGCACTTATTCGGTTACTGTGACCGATGCCAACGGCTGTACAGACTCCGCTTCTGTGTCCATCATCGTGTTAGATGTCACCCCACCAGTCGCGATAGCTCAGAACCTGACCGTATATCTGGATGCCAATGGACAAACGACCATTACTGCCAATGATGTAGATAATGGCTCCAACGACAATTGTGGTACCGTAGTTCTATCGATAGATATGGCTAACTTTAGTTGTGCCAACTTGGGTAGCCCGGTCACCGTGACTCTTACGGCTGCTGATCTGAATGGTAATATGGACACTGCTACAGCTGTTGTTACAGTGCTGGATACAGTTAGTCCAACAGCGATTGCCCAAAACCTGACGGTTTACCTCGATGCTAATGGTCAAACAAGTATCACGGCCAATGATATAAACAATGGCAGCTATGACAGTTGTGGTGTTGGCATCATCATCATAGACACAGCCAACTTCGATTGTGCCAACACTACTGCACCAGTCACGGTCACCTTAACGGTGACAGATGTGAACGGTAATGTGGATACAGCTACTGCAACGGTGACGGTGTTAGATACTGTTAGCCCGGTAGCGATTGCTCAAAACCTGATAGTTTACTTAGGAGCCAATGGTTTGACAAGTATTACTGCCAACGATGTGGACAATGGTTCAAATGATAGTTGTGGCATTGCCAGTTTGGCCATTGATACGGCCAACTTTGATTGTGCCAATGTTGGTTCATCGGTCACGGTTATTTTAACCGTGACCGATATGAATAACAATGAGAGCACAGCGACATCAACCGTCACGGTGCTTGATACTGTTAGTCCAATAGTGATTGCTCAAAACCTGACGGTTCAGTTGGATGCCAACGGTCAGGCTACGATCACCGCGAACGATTTGGACAATGGGTCGAGTGACAGTTGTGGCATCGCTTCATTGACAATTGATACTGCGAACTTCGATTGTGGCAATGTTGGTACGCCAATTACAGTTACTCTGACAGTTACTGATGTGAACACCAACGTAAGCACAGCTACAGCTACAATAACTGTAATGGACACTGTAAGCCCGATAGCGATTGCGCAACCATTAACAGTTTACCTGGATGCTAATGGAATGGTGAGTATCACTGCTAATGATATCAACAATGGCTCGAACGACAGTTGTAGTATTGCCAGTCTGGCGATTGACACAGCGAACTTTACTTGTGCCAATGTCGGTTCACCGGTCACGGTTACTTTAACCGCAACAGACGTAAACAACAACATCGGAACAGCCACCTCTATCGTTACGGTATTGGATACGGTTAGTCCAGTGGCAATGGCTCAAAACCTGACAGTTTATCTGGATAGTTTTGGTGTGGTGAGTATTACAGCCGATTCTGTGAATAGCGGCTCTTACGATAGTTGTGGTGTATCACTGTCTATTGATACCGCCAACTTCAGTTGTGCCAACGTAGGTGCTCCGTTAACGGTAACTTTAATTGTGACAGATGCAAGTGGCAATGCAAGTACGGCAATAAGCACCGTAACAGTGTTGGATACCATTGCGCCAACAGTTCTGACTCAAAACATCTCAGTTTACCTGGATGGAGCTGGTTTGACAAGCATTACTCCAAATGATGTAAACAACGGAACCTGGGATAGTTGCGGTGTGGTCAATTTGGTAATCGATACTTCGAACTTCGATTGTGCCAATGTTGGAGTTCCGGTGACGGTAACACTAACGGCAACGGATGTCAATGGCAACATTGACTCAACCACTGCGATTGTAACGGTGTTGGATACAGTTAACCCGACTATCAGCTGTCCAGTAGACATTGTTACCAGTAACGACAGTGCACAATGCGGGGCAATCATCGGCTTTAATTATTCAACGGCCACTGAAAACTGTGGCATCGACTCAATCATTCAAATTGATACAACTGGATTGGACTCCGCTTCTTTTTTCCCCATCGGAGTGACTACTCTGGAATATGTTGCTTACGACCCAAGTGGAAACACCGACACATGCAGCTTTACTGTGACCGTTCTGGATACAACGGCTCCTGCAATAGTATGTCCTTCCGATACAGTGATATGTGATTCAGTGCTCAATTATCCCCTGGTTACCAGCGTTGACAATTGTCCTGGAGAGACGATTGTGCAAATAGCCGGATTACCAAGTGGATCAACCTTTCCTCTAGGCTCTACCGTGAACACATTTGTGGCCAGCGACACGAGTGGAAACACTGACACATGCAGCTTCATGGTGACGCGGGATGCCGCGCCTACCACTGCGATGGCAGGTTCGGATGCTGCTCTTTGTGATCAGACGACCTACACTCTGGCTGGGAATACGCCTGTTACGGGAACTGGTATTTGGAATGTTCTTACTGGAAGCGCAAGTATCACGGATACGGTTAATCCAGCTAGCCCCGTCACGGCATTGATGACGGGCACGAACGAATTTGTTTGGACCATATCAAATGGTGTTTGCCTGGCTTCTGTTGATACAGTCGCTATTTCTGTTGATGAGCTCCCAACAGTGGCCAATGCGGGGATCGACCAGAGTTTATGTGATGCAGGAAGTATTGCTTTGGGTGCTAATGTACCGGTAGTGGGAACGGGGACGTGGACCATTATTTTGGGAGCAGGAGTTGTAGGAGATATCAAAGATCCGGGAGCTACGGTTAGTAATTTGTCCATAGACGAAAACGTGCTTGTTTGGACCATTTCCAATGGTGTTTGCGCCTCATCTATTGATACAGTATTGATTGATGATAATGAATTACCAACAGTGGAGGCTCAATTGCAGGGCGGGTTTGTAAATGTTGCTTTTCCTGGACTCAACATTCCGCTGGAGGCCACGACAACGTTAGCTGATACTTATTTGTGGAGCCCCGAAGAATCGTTGGATGATGCCACAATACCAAACCCTGTTGCAAATGTTAGAGGAACCACGGTTTACTCCGTTACAGTTACCTCGGAGGAAGGCTGTACGGCCACGGATGAAGTGACCATCAATGCGAGTGATCGCTCGTCTCTTGTAACGGGGATTACCCCTAACGGAGATGGTAAGAACGATGTTTGGAATATCCCCGAACTGAGGAATTATCCGGAATGTGTGGTTGAAATAAGGGAACGCAATGGTGGGCTGATGTTTTCTTCAACGGGCTATGCAGAGCCCTGGGATGGCAAGTTCAATGGGCAAACTGTGCCTGTGGCTTCCTATTATTTTGTGATTGATCTAAAAGATGGTATTAACGAACCCTTTACAGGAATTGTTACTGTGATACGGTAGTAAGAACTCGCGGATAATGGATATACAACGCAGCTTAATATTGCTCAGAAAGTTCGTACCGGGAGTAGTGGCGTTTCTCTTTGCATTCTCCTCGGTAGGGCAGCAGGTCGGACAGTACAGTATGTACCTGCAAAATCCATACATCTTAAATCCTGCAGCAGCAGGATTGGAAGACCAATTAGACGTTTCTCTGAGTTTTCGCAAACAATGGGTAGGTTTTGAAAATTCACCGCAAACTTATTATGTGAGTGCCAACACAGCCATTGTAAAATCTCCTCATTCTCCTCGCTCGTCTTCTGTTCGCATCAGTCAGCCTGGGAGGTATGACAAATTGGAGTCTGGACGTATTCGACATGGATTAGGAGGCTTTATCGTTGCGGATGAGTTTGGAGCTTTTAAGAAAAACGCTGCTAATTTGACCTATGCGTTACACCTGCCATTTACAAAGAAATTGACTGTTTCTTTTGGGACAAACGTGGGCCTTTCCAATTGGCAATTTGATCAGGACAAGGTAACACTGGAGGAACCCGATGATGAGTTATACGCCATGTTTGCCAATCAAAGCAGCAATACGGCCAATGTTTTGGATATTAATTTCGGTACCTGGATCTACACCAAGAAATTTTTTGTCGGTTATGCTCCGACACAACTTTTGCAAAACAAATTTTCTTTCGATGGAACCCAGACGGATGCTAAGCTCAATGTATTTCATCAGGTTATGGGAGGATACAATTACCGTCTAAGTCCAGACTGGGTTATTGTCCCGAACTTTTTGTTGAAGTATTCACGCGCTAGTCCAGTCTCGGTTGATGTCAATTTGCGAGTCGATTATCAGGACCGCTTTTGGTTTGGCTCAACCTATCGTCACGATGATGCAGTGATAGCTATGGCTGGGTTGCACTTCAATGACATGATTCGGTTTGGGTACTCTTTTGACTTTACGACTTCTTCTTTGGGTAGCTACAACTCTGGTAGCCACGAAATCTTCCTGGGCATCAGGCCGTTTAGCAATAATTCGAAAAACATCGTTTTTTAACGCTCTTGCAGAGGCCAGCGTGGAGGCCCAGGTGCGCTTTGGCAATCCCGGACCGAAACGAAGAAGCCTATGCCAGAGGCACGGGCTTACGCAGTGGAGGCGGAGGGTTCTGAACCTAAATTGTCTATTCCTTTATTGATGGGCTTTGCGAGGCGTTTCCGAAAAACAGGTCACCGAATAGGGCTCCAATTATAGATTTCCAGCTTAAAGCGACAAAGAGTTTAATCAGGCTTTCGCCTGAGCTCCTTTGATTCAGGCATTCCCTCCAATGAATGCAGAAATGTGATTAAATTTCAAATAACCTGAGTTCGATTCTTAAGAAGCTGAAATTGAGTCATTTAATTGTTTTTACAGGAAAACAAGAGGCAAACTTCCCTAATATTTCACGGACTCCCAGCAGTCGGGTTGTTGTTGCACCAACGCAGGGAATACCTTTCTCAAGTCCTTAGTGGGAGGGTTCCACTATTTTCATTGAACTTTCTCGGAAGACCTTTGGGAGTCAAGATTTTTTTGGTTCGTTTTTTTATCGACTGAAAAAAATGAACATCCACGAACTGTGGTAAAAGCAAACCCGCTAGCACATGGAATTCAATGGCAAGGCAAGTTTCAACTATTAATTACATCAACCCTAAGTAACCTGTCTTTTTTGGCTTCAACACTATAAGTAACTGAATGTTATTGAGTTAATAATCGAACTCAGGTAAATAGCTATTTTTTTCTTACCTCGTCCGAAACGGTCTTGTGCATAGACTGCCATGGGACGAACATAGCTTCAATGCATCCTTGTCCATTTTCTTCCGTAAAGATTCTAGGAAATGTCTTGATTTTAAAAGAACCATCATCCTCAGAGCATTTTTGCATCTATGGGAGGGAAGCCTTCATTGACCTATGGGAATATCCTTGCATTCAATTAATTGGAACATAAGGATGAGATATAGAATACCAATTTTGTTCAACTATTTGCCAATTTAAATTAAGGCTACTGAAAAGTATTAGCCAAAAAAAATGCATATTGGGATACCCTATTCGAAAAGTTTCGGCTAACTGTATTTTGAAGTGACTCGAACCAAGGTTTACCTTGGAGAAGTAGAAAATATGTGCACAAATCCATCTTTCACCCCCTGAAAGACATAACACTGGTAAATACAACTCTCGCTCCCTGGAGGTTGTCCACACCAGAAAAATATGCTTAACTAAATCAGTACTGCTAGCTTAAATAATATGCACTTAGTAACTTAGAATTTTGCAATCACAGATGATTGTTTGATTCTCCAAGTGATGGGAATTTTGCTTGGTCAATCAGTCCCATTTTGGACAATTTCCATTCATACAATTTTAACCTAAAATTTTTGCTTTATGAAAATTACAAATATGCTGTCCGTTGCTATGATTTGCCTTTTTACATTCGGTTCTTTCGCTTCATTTGCCGGAGAGAAAAAAGGATTTGAAATGGACAAAAACAACAAAACTACTTTAGAGTCAGCTGCTGAATCCGCTGCGACTACCACAACAACTACTATCGTGGTTAATGATCTAAACTATAATTGGACCATTGAAGATTGTAGAACTTCGGGGTCGAATTGTTCAAAAACGATAATAAAATCAACTTCAACCGCAATTATGTCAGGAGGCAATTTAACCGGAGTCGAGTTAAATGTGAACGCTACTTTGACAGTTGAAGAAAATGAGCCAATCCCATTTAGTCCCTTAGGCGCTTTTCAGCCAAGATACTTGTCTCTGGGAGCTATTACATTTGGGGAAGGGGAATTGCAGTCACATCCTGATGGCGTAACCCTAGTTTTTGACACCTATTATATGGTTTCTCCAACTTTAATTATGTGCAGTGGTCCTAGCGAAGTGGAGTAAAAACTGATATTGCATCCAAAGGCAGGTTTTCTGTCTTTGGATGTTTTTAAAACAGCAGTAACTTGTGCCTTATTATGATTTCCATTCACCCTGTCTTTTTCCGACTGATTGTTGTGCTCTTGTTTTTTCAAACTCCCGTAGTTTATTCTCAGGGCGATTATCGGTCACATTATTCTACATTGGAGGCTGGAGACGTTCTGGATTCAATTGGCTGGGATGCCACAGGAGTGTCTCAGGTGATGCAAACAAAGCACAAAAAGCTCTTGTTTTTCATTGATCCTGGAGATTGCACAACATGCATAGATAATGTGTTGTACTGGCTGAAGTACACCGAAAAGTATGCCGATCTGGAATCAGCATTGATAATTGTTGAAAGTTCAGATGCGGTAGCGCAAAGGCTTCAAAAGCAATATGGAATTGAGGTTCCATGTTTTGCCGATGCCTCGGGAGATATGTTTAATAAATTTCAAATTCTTTCTACCCCCATTTTCTTTGTCCTGGATGAGCAAAACAAACTTCTGGACTTTGATAAATGTGGTGGAGATTTTATCGATGAAGCCAGGTTGGATGCACTGATTGAAAATTCGGAACCAACTGGTTCTTTGCCTGCGCGAATGTCTAAAGTGAAGCAGATTTCCTTGACAGTGGATGGAGAACTTTACCCTGCCGGAGCAATCAGAGATGTGGCTTGCGATGGGGATCTTTTTTATGCCATTGATAAAACATTTCGAACAGTCATTCAATTTAACGATGCAGGGGTCATTAGTGGGATGGCAAATAATGAAATTGCAGGGTATCGTGCAGAGCAGCCGATACAGCTTTTGATTGAACAGGATGATGCCGGGAATGTGGAAGTGATACTGTATGACGCGGCATTTATTGGTGACGAGCAACTTTACACCATTAAGTTTGATCGAGATGGGGGAGGACCCTCAGTTCTTAAGAAATTGAGTATTCTAACTGATTCAAGTTTTCAGAGCAACGCTTCGTTTATCCGACTAAATGGGGAACTATTATTTTCAACCATCCCCTTTCCATCATTGTGGGCGGACTCTACAGGTATTGCCCAATTTATTCCAGTGTATCAATCCAAAGAGCAGCCTAACGGGATTGAACTTTCTCCAACAAAAAACTACCGGTTGGGCTCTACTTTTAAAGACTGCCACAGCTATGATGGTGACCCGAGATTCGCCCCTAAACAGAACCCTTTGCTTCGACCGAATCTGTTGAAACTAAGCCAGAACCGGTTGGGTTTTTATTTTCTGGGACTAAACACACTGACGGTGCTGGATTCGGAAAAAGACTACGAAAAGACAATTGAGCTTCAACTATCAGGATTTGAGCAAAGTGATTGTTTTGCCAGACAGCCCAAGTCTGCTATTTTTCTGATCCGCGCATTTCGCAATAAACTGTGGGTTGTTTATCAGAAGGAGACGTTTCTAAGTGGAACCGAGGCGTCCGTAAGATCGAAAGATTTTTACCTGCAGATTCTGGACATGGAGGGCAACCCATTATCCGAAGACATCCCAATCCCGGAGGAAGCGGTACCTGGGAAAATGCCGCCCATCTTTACACTGACCGAACGTGGTGAAATTTGTCTGGTCACCAAAGTGAGGGGGGAGTCGGGGTTTGCTATTTATAAGGTTCAATAAGGCATCAGAGTAAAAAGAGTTTTATGACCGGCATTTCCTTCAGGTGGAACAATGTTTTGATACTTGCCGTTATTGGGACTACGTTTCTAGCCTTTTTTCCCTCGTTATTAAATGGATTTACGAATTGGGATGATCCGGTATACCTGACCGATAACCCTATAGTTCAGGAACTGACTCCTGAGAATATTGAGCAGATTTTTGGCACTTTTCAAATTGGCAATTACCACCCCTTTACATTATTTAGTCTGGCGGTCGAGCACCAATTGGTTGGGCTCGCCCCGTTCATTTATCACCTCGATAACCTGCTTTTTCACTTGCTCAACACATTGTTGGTTATTGTATTTATTCGTCAACTAACCGGAGAATTCAGGTTGGCATTGTTAACGGGGTTGCTCTTCGGTGTTCATCCGATGCACGTAGAATCTGTCGCCTGGATTTCGGAGCGCAAAGATTTATTGTACTCCATGTTTTACCTGTTGGGATTGATTGCTTATCTGCATCATATTCATCAACAAGAGGAGAAACAGAATTCACGTTATCTGATACTGGTCCTATTGCTGTTTCTCTTTTCATGCCTTTCCAAAGGAATGGCTGTAACCTTTCCTCTAAGCTTGGTGGCAATTGATATTTATAGGAAAAGAGCTCTGTACAGAAGTATTCGTGAAAAGGCTCCTTTTTTTATGATGTCCATTGGATTTGGGATAACCGCCATATTGGCTCAGGCCCATTCGGGAGCAATCCAAACTGTTCAGCTTTTTCATGCCTACGATCGCCTTCTGATCGTTTCCTACAACGTGTTTTACTATTTGAAACAATTTATTTTACCTTTAAAACTATCTCCTTTTCATCCTTATCCTGAGACGATTCCATCGAATTGGGTCTTTTATTTAGTCGTCATTCTGGTTTTGGGAAGCTCCCTTTTTCTGTTCAAAAGAGGAAGTGAAAATCGATTGTTTTTATTTGGTGGATTGTTCTTTTTCGGGAATATCATTTTAGTTTGCCAAATTGTTCCTCTGGGTAGTGCCATTGTTGCAGAGCGATACAGTTATTTGGCTTACTTGGGGTTATGCCTTGTTGCATCTCATCTTGCGCTGGGGTTATTCGACTATTTTGATCAAAATAGGAGGTATCTGAAAAAATGGATTTTGTCGGGACTTGGAGTTGCGATTTTGTTGTTATTAAGTGCAGCAACCTATCGGCAATGCCATGTCTGGCACGACAGTGTCGGTCTGTGGAATCAGGCCTTGAATTATTACCCCAGTTCCTCACAGGCCCTTGAGTCCAGAGGGAAAGTTTTTTTAGCGTTGGCAGATTATAAGCTGGCAAAAATCGATTTTGAGGAGGCTTTAATATCAAATCCTAACTCAAGTAGTATTTTAAATAATTTGGGTGTTGTCTTATCTAAATTAGACCAATTTGATACTGCCATTGATTATTTCTCCAAATCTATTAGGATGAAATCAATTGTCTTTAATCCCTTTTTGGGAAGGGGGCATGCTTATTTTTCTTTGGGGGAAAATGAACTTGCCCTAAATGACTTCGATAGGTGCATACTATTGGCAAACACCAACCCAGACGGTCATGCGAACAAGGGTGCTGTGTTGATGGAGTTAAATAGAGAACAGTTTGGGTTGAGGAGTTTGAACGAGGCACTAACAATTAAGCCATCCCACGAGCTTGCTTTGTTGACCAGGGCCAATTACTACACTGAAGTTGGCAATTTTTCAAAAGCAATTTATGATTTTGAAACCCTGCTGGTAGTATCTCCAAATCATGCAGAAGCTCTAAACAACCTGGGATTTATTTATGCTATTCAAGGAAATTATACCAAGGCGATCCATTATTTTTCTTTTGCGCTTACTTCGCAACCCAATTACCCCATGGCGTTAAAGAACAGGGGGCTTGCATTTTTAAATACGAAAGAATATATACAAGCGATAGCAGACTTTGATTCAGCGCATAAGCTAGGTGGGGAGAATAGCGCAGTATATTACCATCGCTCTGAAGCGTATAATGGACTTGGAGATTTTAAAATGGCATTGTCTGATGCTTTAAATGCCGTGAGACTTGGCGAGGATGTAGAACAAGAATACTTGTTACAACTAAAAGAGCAGCAATAGCAAAAATAAAGGCTCAATGTGGGGACCTTCACTGTGCATTGAATTTTAATACCGTTTTACCTCGTGCCCCGCACTCACCTCACACTCATGTCTGTTTTCTATTAGATTTGCGCAAATTAATACGGAGGCGCTGCGAACCGCTTCTTGGTCAAATTCTTCCATCTAAGTTTTGGAAGAATCATCTAGTCCCTGGTAGCGATTCTTAGCTCTAAGTGGTTATGATGATTTCCTGGGTTTTTTTAATCAATTGTTATTCAGCTGATTGTAGCTTATCCGGTGACCTATTTGCATTTTTAAAACAGGTCACCCAATAAGTGCCATTTCATATGCATATTCTTGAATATTTTGGATAGTTCTGAAAGAAATCTTTAGAGTCTGATTCTAAAGGGTTTTGGTGTTGTTTGGTTCTATTTGAATCATTAAGCGGAGGCGGAGATTCAAGGTCGTTAATAATTGACCCAGTGGGTCAATTTAGTTTTTGCAAAGGGCCTTGTGCAAGCCAAGGAGCGCCCATACAATCCCGGAGCCGAAACAAAGAACCCCACGCCAAGGCGCAGGGTTCTGTAGTGGACTCAAGGGCCGAAATTTCGAACTTTTTTGAATCAGGATATTCAGTCAATAATTAACCACGAAGCCCTCGTGTAATGGGCTTGGTGTATCTAATAATCAAAAAATGAAGATGATGGAAAAGGAGGAGAATGAGAATTTGGAAAAGAAGAAGGAGCAAATCAAAAAGGTATTAAAGCACCCTGCCACAATGGTTGTGATCGGAGGCGTGACTTTAATCGCTTTAATGTATTCATCAAAATTTTTCTTTGATGCAGCGGGACATATGGTGCGCTCTTATAAGCGGTTTAAGACCGCGTGAATCTTTGATTAGTCAAACCTTATTATAGAACAAGCAACACACAATTTATGAAAGACATAAGGAAAATTTATCCAGATGATTTTGGCCCAGATACTATGAAGTTGGGGCAGGCAACCGCGCATGCTATAGCTCAGTTGCTGTTACGAATCGAAAATTTCCGCATTGATTTTTTTCTGGAAGATCTTGCAGTTAAATTGATGGCCATTGAAAAGGGGAAGGTAACAGCCGAGGAGGTGCTGTATGAGTTACAATTCCGATTGAAGTATGATGTACATGCTCACGATTACCACGAAATGAGAAAGAAAGCACTTCTGGAACGTGATGACGCTAAGGTGTGTTTTTCGGATCTGGAAAAATACCTTTTGGAAAACCCGCTATGCGACAGTGCCGATTGGCGATCGCTGATGATTCCGCCCGTCCGTAAAAGTACGCCTTGATGTAGGTGTAGCTTCTGTAGGATAATTAGACAGCCGTGATACTTGTATTGCGGCTGTTTTTTGTTATTCAATTAGAAGTGAGGTTTACAGTTAATTGAGCGACTTAACCTCCGTCAATCCAGAATTTCCGTATGATTCAGATATATTTGAAAACGGGAAATAGCCCTGTCATACTGTCTAGACTTTGGGCTTGAAGAACTGAGTGATCAATCCTATTCAAATTACTTTCAATTTTTTTTTCATTAAAAAATGCTCCCAAGCTCATTATAAAATAGGATGAAAACCCGTAGAAATACGGTGTTTTTTCTGATTGAAATACCACACTTTTGAAAAAGCCCCCCTTAACTGAGTACATCAAAACGCTCAAAGCTTAATCAAGCTTTCTGATCGTTTGTTGTCTTTTTCGATGTACTCCCAATAAAAGTCCGCTTCCCATGGCGCAAGAAAAAGATCCCCTATCGCGGTATTCTTCCAAAATCAAAGACATTTATCTGCAGTTGCACGACTATTCTTTTTTTCACAGTCCGTCAGGATTAAAAAAAGAAGATGCCCGTTTTATCGGCCGGGAGACCATCATCCAAAAGTTGCACAACATTCTCACCAATTCTGAAACCAGGGCAGGAGCTTATTTAGTAACGGGTTATCGCGGAGTAGGAAAAACCAGCCTGGTGCGCAAAGTATTGGCCAAGGTGAGGGGGGAGTACAGTCCTGGGTTGTCTATCTACTTGATTCTGCTGGTGTGTTGGCTATTCCTCGGAATATTGCTCGGAGAAGGGACTCCAGAGTGGCTATTCGAGACTCTATCAGAGGCGTTTCCAGAATTGCCAGATTTTTATACAGAATGGGCTGGTTCTCTTACGATAGGATGGATACTGTCAATTATAGTCGGGGGTGTACTTGTCATATATTATTTCCTAGATACACTTCGAGTTGATCTATTCCACGATGAAGTAAAGAAATTTCGAAATAGGGAGAACGGGTTTAAGCCGTTTGCTAATGCAGTTGGGTCCTTGGCATACTATCTATTGTTACAGTTACCAAAGATTTTTACCAAATTCTTGTATCGGCTGGTTGATTGGATTGACCCACAAAGAGATTTTACCCGAAAAACGATTGGAGGTGTATTCCTGAGTTTTTTTCTGGCGCTTCTGGTGCTTTTTTTGATGCACAGGTTGTGTTGGAGAATTCCCAACAGCGAGAACATATTTCTGGAAAGACTTGGAGAACTTTCCCTTTCGTTCATGCTGTATTTTCTGACCATTCGCATAGCCTACATGGGCTATGAACTTCGAGCGAATTACCGGGAAGAAAAAAGAAAATGGCAAAAGGGAAGTGCAGTTTATTGGAGTTTTTTCGGACAACGCTTAAAATTTGGCAGACTGCCCTTGATATTTGTCGGACTACAAGGGAAAGCAATTAGCCGAAGTTGGGAGCAACGAAAAGAATGGATAACAGCGCGACTCAACCATGCGCAAAAGATTCCCTTGGAGCTTAGCCTGGCTCAAAAAGACTTGTCGGATACAGACATCTTGCGTTTGATTGCAAAAAACGTTTACCAGCGTTACAAACGGATATGCAGTCCATTCTATTCCCTTCGCAGAAGCTGTTGGTCGCTTGTATTGCTTATGTTTCTCTATTTTCTAACCAGTGCCTTATTTTACAATCATGCCGTTTATCACTTAGTCAATGATTTAAGGTCAAGTACAGGATTGGTGGAGCTATTTCCATCGCAGCAGGCTTTTACCAAGCCGTCCCTTCGGCCTGAAATAAAAGCTCAATTGATCCCGAAAGAAGCGATGCCATCTTTCAGGAATTTCCAAAAAACCTTAATGGACAGTTCGAATGCTTCAACGCCATTCTCAAGAAATGTGGAGACTACCCTTAACATTGCTGAATCAACAGGCTCCTCTCAAACAGAACTTAAAACAACCTCAGTGCTTTTGGTCAATTCACAAGAGGCACCTCCATTGGAATTAACCGCAAAAATAGATTACTTCCTTTCCAACATTTATTGCAGGCTATTGCCTCAACTACACCTGAAGGCAGATGACTTTTGGGGAAAATCCGTTGAAGCAATGGCCCAAGAGAGACAACACGGCAAAGGGGCACTCTACCTACATTCCGATTTTCGGTTCATTCCTTACCACATCGACTACCTGTTTTGGTGCTTTTTCTTGTTGGTACTAATAGCCTATGGCCTGTGCAGGAGGTGGCTGCCCCTGCTGGGGATACCTGCACACCGATCTGTTCTACTGCGGTTGCGGCACCTCAACGATCGTATAGATACCAACCTGTCGCTTGAAATGGGTAGTAACATTGGATTAGGCAAGGCAGGCGGAGCATTCGGGTGGCTCAAAAAACGTTCACGGCATTATCCAATTGCTGGAGCCCGGGAAATTGAAACCGAATTGATTCAGGTATTTCAACTGGTTGATCGCATACCAAGGGTGTTTTACCGGCCCGAATTTATATTTATTCTGGATGAACTGGACAAAGTGCAGGTGGACAGCGAGTTGCTGCGCGACAAACCTTCAAAATCTGATCAAAAGGAAGAACAGCCCGCCTTTGGTCCAGAGTATACCCGCAAAAGACAGGAAGCCATTGCAGTACTGTTGGGCCATCTCAAACATTTTCTCAGCGTAGCCAAGGCTAAGTTTATATTTATTGCCAGCCGCGAAATGTACGATGTGTCGTTGGCAGATATCTCTGATCGAGACGCATACATAGGCAGTGTTTTTCATGAGGTGTTGCATGTCCCCAGCTTCTACACCGACTCCTACAGCCGCACCTCTTCCGACATTACCCGGTTAACGGAAGAGTATGTGTGCCAGTTTTTGGTGCCACCAGGAGGAGAGTATGCGCCATCCCTGAAGGGATATCACCAATACCTTAAAAGAAAAGTACTTCCCGACCCAAAGAACCAAGACAAACAAAAATTTCCCAGCGAAGCCAGTTGGCAACGTGAAAAAATTATTTTCACCCTCCAAAATTTCATCATTTATTTGACCTATCGCAGCAACGGCAAGCCCAAAAACCTGACCCGTTTGTTGGAAGAGCAATTGCGCAAACCCGAAGAGCGGCCAAAAGATGATTTTAACCTGGTGGCGGGGAGGAAGGTGCGTTGTTTTTACCTCTACTTCCCTGAATTGCAACAATACAAGTTTGGGTTCACCACTTATATCTTTTCACAATTTTTGGTCAACAACAGCCGCTACATGCGTGAGTATGGCGACAAATTGTTGGTATCATCTTCTTACCTGATCGACCACCTCTACAAATTTCACAACTATGCCTTTTCGTGGCAAAACCTGGAAGTAACTCCCGAGTTGATCGACATCAACAAAGCACCTGAATTGCGGTCGTTTATTCAAGAATTGGTGCAAACCGTTTCCAATGTGCACTTGCGGGAAATTGTGAGTGGTTTGTATCAATTCAAGTTCTACAAGAAGATCACCAATGAAATTCGGTTCATCTCCAAAGTATCGGAAATTGAAGCATCCGCCTTCAACTTTACGTTGGACGAACACCTACAAACCAAGCGCTACTATCAAATGCAGTTGAAGCGTTTGAAGGAAGATTACCGCGACTACAATACCGATGATAAAAAGGGAGAATACATTCATTCCATTGGCTCCGTGCAAATGACCCTGGGCGATTTGCACTACTTCGATCAAGAATACGAAGAAGCCAAACTGCAATATTCCAATGCCATTCAATCCCTAAAAACCTTTACCCCCGAAGAGTTGAGTATGCAACAGTTTTTGCTGCTCATTCGCAACATGCTCAAGCTGGGATTGGCGCATGAGCGAACAGGTAGCAACGATATGGCCTTAACCGTTTACGGCATGGTGGCCAACAACATTGTGCAGCAACGCAACCTGGAGTTTCAGGAATTTGGAATGGTCAAAGCCATTGTATCCATAACGGATCTCGTTCCGTTTGCCTGCAAATTTGCGAAGCACCTCGAACGAGACGAAAACATCAAAGCGCTGCTCGAAAAGGAGTTTTCGAATAAGGAGACTGGCAACCAACAAACCACGAAGTCCGACCCTATTAAGGATGCAACTACCGAAATTAAAAAGTATAAGAAGACCCAACGTGATGCCCAATTGGTCAAAAAAGATATTGATGTCGCTAGCAATCATGGTTGTCGGCAATACCAATATAAAGATACCACCCCGGATTGTTCCCAAATGAATGAGCCCCAATGGGCCCGATTGGTCGTAGTGCTCCAAACGTTGTTCGATAGACGGGAAGAGAAAGTGTTTTATGGGCGGCCTCCACAACCGTTTAAAACCAACAAACAGTTGCAAGGCAAAGAATACTGGCACTGGATGGAGCTGGAATCTTTTTTCAGCTTTTCCGAACATTTCCCTACCCAGCTCAACCGCTTGCCCGCCAACGCCACCAAAGAAGCATTGTACTTCAAACGCACCCTGTTCGAAAGTTTGCGGCTTATCTACCAGCCCCTATTGGCCAAACTACAGGCGATAGAAAAAAGCAGTTTGGAAGGAATCAAACATGCCGACTTAAAGCGAACCAAAAAGGAATTTGACTTTCTGTTTCGAACCGTCCATCAGCATGAAAAGCCGCTCATTCAGGCGGAGTTTTACAACAAAATTGGGCACATCCTTTATTTCAAAAATGGCTACCTGTTTGGAACTTACAATAAGAATTCAAATGGTGGGGGTAACAAACGGATTTCTTTAAAAGGTATGCTCGATCGGTTCGAACTTACCGATCATCACGAGGAAGAATGTAGGGATTTCAAAGCCCCTTTACATGCATTTGAATACTATCTCAAAAGCTTGGATGTATTGCGTCTCAGGGTCTGGAAATACAGCGAATTGCCGGTGGATTTTAGGGAACTGGAAGCCAAACCCATGAATAGTCTGGTGATAAACTTGAGAAGCTTTTTGTTGCTTTTCCTGGCCGGGCGGGACAATAGCAGTAACAAAACTGTCAATCAACTTCCAGACCTGGAAAAGGCTGAAAATGACAACGTGTTGCGCTTTCCTACCATGAACAATACTCTGTTAGAAGCCATAGGCAACAACTTATCCGATTTAGGAGATGCTTTGTTGGGAATGATTGATGCGAATAAAAATGCCAACACCGTTTCAACAGCTTTTCTGGTTAAGCTGCTTGGAGGGAAAGTTCCGGTAAAAGCAGCAGGTGGAAAAGCGTTGGCCGAACTCGATTGGAAAGCTTTTTCAGCCCAGGGAAAGAAAACGGGTACGTGGATAAAGGACCGAAAGGTTCGTTTAGCAGAACTTGAAACGGCTTTGTCACCTGATAATACTTCCCGATTAGAGCTGGTACTGCTCTGCTACTGCATGGCTGGAATTTACTTTAGCCGTGCAGGACTGCACTTAAAGAATGTTTCCCAAAACATGAAAATACTCTACGTATTAAAAGACTTCCTCAGTGCCAATCGGGACCAGAGGGGCATCTTGTTTTCCAACACTCATGAACAAGGGGATAAGCTGTTGGGCATACTCAAATATGGCTTGGTGCACAAGTCGCTCCAGGGGGCGCACCGTGCCCACCAGGGGGCTGGTCACATAGAAGTGGAAAAACACTTTTTTCAGTTGCTCGAAGAAGTGTTCAACGCAGAAGGACGAACAGAACGCATCGAAGTAGAGCCCAAAGCCCAAGGTCGTGGGATGAATGATACAAGGGGTGATCGCAAAAGCATACGCACCGACATTCGCAACTACCTATCCAACAACTCCGAAATGCGGGAAGTTCTGGTGCTCTACAGCGAGGTATGCCAACTGGTGTGCCCCGAAAAAGCATTTCCCAGGCCAACGGCCTTCCTTTTGCATGCTTATTCCGGTGTGAACAGCCAATTTGTAAGAGCATTGGAGTTGAAGCTAAAATCGCATCGGTTAAAATGGTATTATCACGAACTAAGCAAAAACATACCAGGCAGGCCATTTGACTTTCCAAGGAGAAAAATCAAAAGCACAAAGTTGTCCAAATATTTTCCAGCGGATTCCTCGATGGGAAATGTGGCGGAGTTCCTAATTACAGACAGCATCTACTGTTTTTGGGAAGTCATTCGTATGTATAAAGTATACGGATTGTCCTACATGACCTCCCATTCAGTAATGGGGTTCGCCTACTATTCACTGGGTTATTGGTCTATGGAGTATCAGTTGTATCTAAAAACAATTGAGTCGCCAAGTGTTGCAAGTGAGAGTCAGGCAAAATATACTTATCAAACACTCACCGGGTGGGAATTGGACAATTACCTATCCTTTAAAAATAAAGTGAGGAGAACAGCTTTGCCAGATTCATCTGAGAAAAGCGATAGTTGGCATTGGATGGAACCAGATTATTTCGTTCGCAACAAATTACAGGTAATATTACCCAATGGAGCAACCGAAAGCCATAAGAGAGTCACTTATCAAACGCTTGCAAAACGTAAATTGGACAAATACTTAGCCTTTAAAAATACAGTAAAAGTGCCGAAAAAAGCATTGCCAGATTCAGTGATGAAAAGTGATATATGGCTTTGGCAGAAAGCAGGTTATCCTGTAAAGAGAGTGTTTGTAAAAAAGAAGCTAACCCAACGAGAGCAGGAAAAAGCAAACCGCAAAATCAGAGCACTCAACCACAAAATGTCTAAAATGCTGGGAACAGATGCCAAAAGCCTCCTAAACCCAGCTTACCATTACGAGCAGGCCCTGCAACATTTTTACTCCTGCCTGCAAACACACAACGAAGGAGAGCCCTACCACAAACTCATTCAACGCATGTACTTTCTGGAAGACGACTTTAGCGACAAACTCTATCACTTTGGAGCCGCCAGCGAACGGTACAAAATCAACACCGGAGTCATCCGCAAGAAAATGAACGAATGCAAAGAAAAACTGGAGAGCTTGCCAGCTGCTGATTCTTTGTACAGCTACGAAGGTTATGTGCATGAGCAAGAGTAATGAACTTATGTTCGACTACACTAATTTGAAGGCCATTCAAAGCAAAGAATTGAGGGTACTTAAAACGGAAGCCGAAGGTACTCGAATCAGAGTGCTGAGGTCACTCGAAGCCCGACCTTACAGAAAAATACCCGTAGAAATACCCTACTGTGTTTAAATCAGATATTGCATTTTAGCGGGAGCATCCCCAATTTTGAGTAGAGATGCCGATATTTACAAGCCTGCAAGGGTTTTAGTCGAAAAATGACTGAAGGGGTTTTGGGAAGAATAGAACAGATAACCGCAAGGATTAAAAAGTACGGAGAAAGATTGCGGGAATTTTGAAGATGGCCGTCAAGAACTCAATTGTCTCAAATAAGAGATAAGTATGAATGAGGCAAAAACAAGAAAAGAAATCATCGATAACCGCTTGAAGCAGGCTGGGTGGAACGTTAGTGACCGCACCCAGGTTGTTGAAGAGTTCGATATTATCGTTGACTCAAGTCTTGTTCAGGAGGCCCAAGCCCCATACGCTGGGCACCAATACAGTGATTATGTACTCATAGGCAGAGACGGAAAACCAATGGCCGTTATAGAGGCTAAAAAAACGTCTGTGGATGCAGCAATTGGACGCGAACAAGCCAAACAGTATTGTTACCACATTCAATCAAATGTCGGAGGAGATTTGCCCTTTTGCTTTTACACCAATGGGCACGACATCTTCTTTTGGGATTTAGAAAACTACCCACCACGGAAGGTTCACGGCTTTCCTACAAAAGATGATTTCCAACGCTATAAAAACCTGCGACAATCGAGAAAGGCCCTGGCCAGTGAGTTCATCGATACAAAAATTGCCGGACGTGACTACCAACAAAGAGCCATTCGGTCGGTATTAGAGGCCGTTGAGAAACGGAAAAGAAAGTTTCTTCTGGTAATGGCCACTGGAACCGGTAAAACAAGAACCTGTATTTCCCTGGTTGAATCGCTGATGAGAGCTGGCTGGGCTGAGAGAGTGCTGTTCCTTGTAGATAGAATTGCCTTACGTGACCAAACGTTGGATGCCTTCAAGGAATTTTTGCCCAATGAACCAAGGTGGCCTAAGGTTGGAGAGAAATCAATTGCGCAAGACAGGCGAATTTATGTTTCTACCTATCCGACCATGTTGAATGTAATCCGCGATGAAACAAACTCGCTTTCACCGCACTTTTTTGATTTGATTGTGGTGGATGAAAGCCACAGAAGTATCTACAACACCTATCAAGAGATTCTTGACTACTTCAACACCATTACTTTAGGGTTAACGGCAACTCCAACAGATGTTATTGATCACAACACTTTCGAACTATTTGAATGTGAAGAAGGTGTACCGACTTATGCCTATTCCTACGAAGAAGCGGTAAATAATATCCCGCCCTACCTGAGCAACTTCCAGGTGATGAAAATCAAAACGAAATTCCAGGATGAAGGAATTAGCAAAAGGACTATTTCTCTAGATGATCAAAAGCGGTTAATTCTGGAAGGAAAGGAAATTGCGGAAATCAACTACGAAGGAACAGAATTAGAAAAAACAATTAGCAACAGGGGCACAAATGCCCTGATTGTGAAAACCTTCATGGAAGAATGCATTAAAGATCCTAATGGAGTTTTACCTGGAAAAACAATTTTCTTCTGTGTCGGGAAACGGCATGCCCGGGAAATCGAACACATTTTCGACAACCTCTATCCCGAATACAAAGGAGACCTGGCCAAAGTGATAGTTTCGGATGATCCGAGAGCCTATGGCAAAGGCGGATTGTTAGACCAATTCATTCACAATGATATGCCAAGAGTGGCTATCAGTGTGGACATGCTCGATACGGGAATTGATGTGCGGGAGTTGGTGAATCTGGTTTTTGCCAAGCCTGTTTTCTCTTATACCAAATTTTGGCAAATGATAGGTAGAGGAACACGTTTGTTAGAACCAACAAAAATGAAATCCTGGTGTGCGGAAAAGGACGTTTTCCTGATCATGGATTGCTGGGACAATTTTGAGTATTTCAAACTCAACCCCAAAGGGAAAGAGCTAAAACCGCAAATCCCTTTACCCGTTCGATTGTTTGGCTTGCGCCTGGATAAAATTGAAAAAGCCATTGAACTCAATGAAACAGAAATTGCATCTCGTGAGATGGCAAAACTGAGGAATCAGATCGGGGAGTTACCACAAAATTCTGTGGTGGTAATGGACGCAAAAAATGATTTACAGCGATTGGAAGATGGGAATTTCTGGAATCACTTAAGTACAGAAAAAATTGAATTCTTAAGATTGGTAGTAAAACCTTTGTTGAGAACCATTTCGGACAAAGACTTCAAAGCAATGCGTTTCGAAAAGGATATCGTAGAGGTATCCCTGGCTCAATTGAAACAGGAAACTGAAAAATTTGATACACTCAAGGATGGGATTGTAGAAACGATTGCTGAATTGCCAACTTCCATCAATGTTGTGGCCAAAGAAGCTGAATTGATACGACAGGCTCAGACCAACCAGTATTGGTCAACCATCGATGAAGATAAATATGATGCCCTGATAGAAAAGTTGGCTCCTTTAATGCGATTTATTGATTCGGCTATCGGGCCACTTGGCCCGGCAAAATTCAATTTGCAAGACCTTATTACCCAAAGAGAATTTGTGGAATTCGGTCCGCAGCATGAATCAGTGAGTATCACGAGATACAAAGAGTTGGTAGAAGAAAAAATCAACGAACTCACCGAGACAAACCCGCTCTTGAAGAAAATAAAAGACGGGGAACAAATTACTGAGGAAGAAGCGCAGCAATTAGGGGAAGAACTCTACGAAGAACATCCCAATATCACGATTGATCTGCTAAGAAGAGTGTACAATCACCGAAAGGCCCAATTGATTCAGTTTATCAAGCACATCCTGGGAATTGAAATACTCGAATCATTTCCAGAAACAGTTTCAAAATCATTCACTGATTTCATTACCGCACACAGCTATTTAAGCAGTCGGCAATTGCAGTTTTTGGACCTGCTCAAAAACTACATCATAGAAAGAGGTGACCTGCACAAGCGCAATTTGATTGAATCACCATTTACCATGATTCACCCAGACGGTATCAGAGGAGTGTTCAACCCAAAAGAGATTGATGAAATTTTAAGTTTCACTCAAAAGATATTGGCAGCATAATGACAAAAGATATTAGAACCAAATTAATAGAGCTCGCAAGATTGCGAACCACATGGGCTTATTCTCAATTAAATGAACCGCTCATGCTTGGGCTGAACTTTGACAATGCCTATGATCGAGATCTCATTGGGGATTGGTTAGGAGATATTTCATTTCACGAATTCGAAAAAGGACGCCCTCTTTTAAGTGTGTTAATTACTCATAAATATGGGCGAAGAGACCAAGGTGATGGGTTCTACAAACTCTGTGAAAATCTTTATGGTGCTGATTGGAATGTTCTAAAATCCGATAAAAAATGGGAGAATAGGCTTATTGCAGATTGTTATGAATTCTGGTTGAATCCAGCAAACTACAAAAACTTCAAGAACGACTTTTAAGATGTTACAAAACAACCCCAACCTAAAATCTACCATCAACAGCCTTTGGAATACCTTCTGGAGCGGAGGAATCAGCAACCCACTAACGGCCATTGAGCAGATTACCTATTTGCTGTTCATGAAGCGACTGGACGACATGGAGGCCAAACGGGAAAAGGACGCTGAGTTTACAGGGGATGCTTACACATCCCGATTCAGTGGCACCTACATTCCCTATGTGGATGATAGTCTGAGCATCAATGAGGAAGAACGAAAAAAGCGAAAAGAGCCCCGCTCCAAAGACGAATTGCGTTGGTCGTTTTTCAGCACCATGGCTCCTGCCGAAAAAATGTTGGAGCATGTTCGCTTCAATGTTTTTCCATTCATCAGAAACTTAAATGGCGGCACCTCTCCATTTACCAAACACATGGCCAATGCGGTTTTCATCATCGAGAAGCCGTTGTTGCTGGTGGAAGCCATCAAGCAAATTGAACTGATTTTTCTAGAGATAGAAAAGGATGCCAACGAAGGCGGTCATTCCTTTCAGGACATCCAGGGCGATGTGTATGAAATGTTGCTGAGTGAAATTGCCACAGCCGGTAAAAACGGGCAATTCCGCACCCCAAGGCACATCATCAAGTTGATGGCCGACCTGGTGGAACCCAAATTAGGAAAACGCATTGCCGACCCCGCCTGTGGAACGGGTGGTTTTTTATTGGGTGCCTACCAATTTATTCTGAGTGATTTGGTGCGTCAAAAAGACCCTTCCAAATTGGTGACAGACAATGATGGCTTTGAAAGGGGGGCGCTGTCGGCTGTAATGACAGAGGATGTAAAGCTTATTCTGGAAGACAGTTTTTTTGGATACGACATAGACATCACCATGGTGCGGCTGGGACTCATGAACCTGATGATGCACGGCATCGACCACCCGCACATCGACTACAAAGACACGTTGAGCAAAACCTACAACGAAGATGCGCAGTTCGACATTGTGATGGCCAACCCGCCCTTTACGGGCAGCATTGACAAGGGTGACATCAACGAAAGCCTGCAGCTGCAAACCACCAAAACCGAATTGCTTTTTGTGGAACGCATTTACACCATGCTGAAAATGGGAGGTGTGGCGGCCATCATTGTGCCACAAGGCGTGTTGTTTGGTGCCGGAAAGGCCTTTGTGCAACTCCGCAAAAAGATGGTGGAAGAAGCCGAGTTGAATGCCGTGATTACCATGCCAAGTGGGGTGTTTAAACCCTACGCAGGCGTGAGTACGGCCATTCTTATTTTCACCAAAGGTGGAGTGACAGAAAACACATGGTTCTACGAAATGAAGGAGGACGGTTATGAGCTGAACGACAGGCGTGCAGAGAAATTCAAAGAGGGGGGCATTCGGGATTATGGCGACTTGCAAGACATTGTGGTAAAATACAGAAGCCGAAACCCTGAGACGGATACTGACCGTACTGCCCAGAGCTTCTTTGTACCAAAAAAGGAAATAGAAGACAACAACTACGACCTGAGTTTAAGCAAATACCAGGAGCAGGTGTTTGAAGAAATTGCATACAAGGAGCCGGCTCTGATTTTTGAAGAACTGGAAAAGCTGGAAGAAACCATACAGGCAGAATTGAAAACCCTAAAAGACTTGATTGCCTGATGGAAACGAAAGAATATAGGTTGGATGAATTACTTGAAATTACCTCAGGAGGAACTCCCAAAAGAGCAATTTCGCAGTACTATGAAGGGGGTACTATTCCCTGGGTAAAGACGGGTGATTTGAAAAAGAAATACATCACCTCTACACCCGAACATATTACTGAGCATGGTTTGAGAAATTCTTCGGCCAAATTATTTCCAGCAAATACTGTGTTGATCGCAATTTACGGTGCCACCATAGGAGCTACGTCCATTCTGGGAATTGAAGCAGCCACCAATCAGGCATGTGCAGCTCTTCTGCCTTCCGAAAAAGTGCATCCAGAGTACCTTTATTACTATTTGAAAAGCATTAGACCCATACTGGTTTCAAAGGGACAAGGCGGGGGACAGCCCAATATTTCCGGAAAAATATTAAAAGAAACAAAAATTAATCTTCCACCGCTCGATGATCAGATTCGCATTGCCGGTGTTTTATCGAAAGCCGAAAACCTCATCAAACAAAGAGAAAAGAGCATTGACCTGCTGGATAAGTTTCTGAAAATGAAGTTTTTGGAGATGTTTGGGGATCCTGTACTAAATGAGAAGTCTTGGGGTACAGAAACAATGGATACTGTAATTGAGGAGATCATTTCTGGAACAAGTTATGGAGGGGATGAGAAAGAAGAATTGAATTCCGATGAGCTTGGGGTTTTAAAGATAAGTGCTGTAACGCAAGGCATTTTTAATCATAACGAATTTAAGGCAGTAAAGAAGAGTGATATTTTAAAGCCTGTTGTTCCAGTGAAAAAAGGGATGTTTTTAATGAGCAGAGCAAATACTAAAGAACTTGTTGCTGCTTGTTGTATTGTTTACTCAGACTATCCATCCTTATTTATTCCAGATAAGTTATGGAGTTTGATAATTGATGAGGACAAAATACATCCTGTGTACCTCAACTTCCTTTTAAAGAATGAAAGCTATAGAAATATTGTTAGAAAGGAAGCTTCAGGCGGGCATGATTCTATGTTGAATATTTCTATGAAAAAATTCAGAGATTTAGCGTTGCCAATTCCTGATTCTGAGATACAAAAACAATTTGCTCAAATTGTTGAGAAGATCGATCTACTCAAGTCACGATTCGAGTCCCATTTACTTCTACTCGGAAATTTGAGGAGTTCATTAAGTCAAAAAGCCCTAAAAGGTAAATTAGAAATCACGGAGAAGGTTCATATTGAAGGTACAATCAATGTTGAGCCCAAAATCAGTGGAGAAGTCATCGTCATTGACAATATCAACAAGGAACTTGAGGAGTTTCACAAAAGCCAACCCCACACAGGAGCACCCGATGCGATAGACAACACCATTCGGCAACTCGAAGCCGAACTCAAGATAAAGGGGGAGATCCCTTTTTGGGACGAGTATGTGAAGTATCGTATTGTAAAAGGTAAATTCAAAGAACCCTTTACATTCGACCAACTTTGGGAAAAGATTACCCAATTCCCATTTGAAACCGTACCCGAATACGATGAAGTTTCCAGCATGCTGTTTAAATGGTTGGCAGAAAAAGACGCTTTTATCCGGCAGGAGTTTAATGCCTCCACCAAACAAATGGAACTGGTACTAAATGAAACGAGTCATGTTCAATAAAGAAAGGCATATAGCACCTGGCGCGCTCCATCAGACCGCTACAAAACAATTATTACCAAATGAAACTGCTCCGGCTTAAACTGAACACCAAATTCAGAAGCCTGCACGCAGGTTTTGAAGTGGATTTCCTGCGCGATTCTGACAAAACGAAGCTGCGGGATTTTATGCCCTATTGTTTGGTCGGTAGAAATGGCAGCGGCAAGTCCAACGTTCTGGAAGCATTGGCGGCAATTTTTTATCACATTGAGTGTATTTATTTGGGTTTTAAACCTGAAATTGAAGAGTCAGGCAGCATCGAGAAAGGTTTTATAGTAGGGGGGATATCAAAATCACATGAACATGTAATCATTCCCGAAAAATGTTTCCCTGATGATTTTGAAATAGAATATCGAATTCCGGTAAAGTGGAAGATGGTGGAAAAAACCTTCAACGAACTAGAAGGCGACAAATGGGATGAATTAACAGCACTCATTCAGATTGTTAAGGAAAAGGGAAAAGCACCAGTTATCAAGTGCCTCAATAAAGAATTGTTTAATTCTGAGAACTCTAAACAAGAACTGACAAGACTTGAAGTAAAAGACATTCTACCTGATTATGTAGTCGGATATTCCTCCGGTGAAAATGAAATCCTTAGTCTGCCTTTTTTCAAAATGCGCTTCATTCACTACGATGAATACGAAGATGCCCTGAGGAATGAAACAGGCTATTCCCAACCGGAAGGCCGATTGGCCTATTTGGATACCCAACACAGCCAGGCCGTTTTTCTAACCAACTACCTGATGCAGGACGAGAAGGTGCTTCAACCGATTTATGAAGCCATTGGTATCAAGGCGATCACCCAATTCCGCATCATCATCAATCAAAACATACAAATTCCCAAATACCGGTTGGAAAAAGAAGATTCAATTGAAGAGCAGTCGCTGGGTGCGCAGCACAACGACTTTTTTGAATTGACGGAATTACTCAAAAGAAAGGATACGTCTTCCAAAGATTACAAAGTGATTGACAAATTAAAAAGTTGCGCGACCGCCCAATTTTTTGATGCCGAAAACAAAGTACTTTACCTCGATTACTACATTGACCCCGACAAGCGCAATAGCAAGGGAGAAATAGAAACCAATGAACACGGTGATTTGGTTGGTTTGAGTGAATTGAAAAAGGCTTTTCGCGCGCACTTCAACGATGATCCATTTGAGTTATTCCGTGCCTTCCAAACCCTGTTAACCTTAAACCTGTATGAGGTTGATCGCAGCACAAAGGAAGATTTGTACCGGTCTGGTAGTTTGTATGTCAATGAGACGATTCCCGTGCTATCTTCTGAGAAACGCATCATGCGCTTCAAAGATTTTACCATCCAAAAAAAAGGCGCAAAAAAGGATATTTTAAGCAAAGCACTTTCTGATGGCGAACACCAATACCTGCATGCGATGGGCATTTGCCTGCTCTTCAAAGACACGAATTCGCTCTTCCTGTTAGACGAACCCGAAACACACTTCAACCCGGATTGGCGCGCAAAATTTATTTCCACCTTGCGCGATTGTTTGGCACAACCAGATAAGGAAAACTTACGGGAATTGCTGATCACCTCTCATTCGCCTTTTATTGTTTCAGACAGTCACGAAGAAAATGTGTTGGTGTTCAAGAAGAATGACGATACCGGAGCAGTAACCGCAGAGCGACCAGGCTTCAACACGTTTGGAGCTTCGGTGAATCAGATAACGTTAAAGGTTTTTGAGAAGTATGAAACGATTGGCGGTTTTGCCAATTCCGTTTATGACAAACTATATAAGCGCCTTGAAAACGGGGAAAACCCTGAGGCCTTAATTCAAATTGCCAATGATGAATTGGGTGACTCTGTTGAGAAAGTCATGTTTGTGAATAAAGCCTTAGAGCAGAAAAAATAATGCTGTTCCCCTATCAATACATAGAAAATCATAGCATTTACGCCCTTCAGGAGTGGATGGATGATTTGTTTCTCAACGTTTGGTGCACAGCAGACCCCGCGGTTGAATATGATATTGATCTTTTACCTCAGGACTTGAAAGATATTACCCTTGCCATCTTTTACGATGCAAGAATCACAAATGATTATTTATACGGCCCAATTGAACGGGTTTACACAATTTTTCAAGGGTTTGATCAACCCACAAAAGACTTGCTTGCTCAAGCTTACGTGGATAACAACAACGTTCTTGATTTGTGTAAGCAGCAGAGAGGGTGTAACCCCTTTGTGTATGCCACCCTGGAGGCTTTAAACGCAACCCTTAAAACCGAACTAATCACCTTCTATAAAAGCCTGTTTATTAGCGTCATTCACCTAAAGGTTGTTCAAGATAAGATAGGAGAAATTGACCATCATTACAATGAATTTGTGACGATCAATGACGAAGGGAAATGTCCTTTCTGTGGTTTAAACAGCATTAAAAGCGCATATAGAACTGTTCGGGATGCGTATGATCATTATTTGCCAAAAGGCATCTATCCATTCAACACAATTAACTTCAGGAATTTGGCTCCCATGTGTCATGAATGCAATTCCTCGCACAAGCTAAGGCAGGACCCAATTACCAACCCTGAGACAGATGACAGGCGCAGAGCATTCTTCCCCTACGACACAGACAGTGGCTATGAGATTAATATTGACTTGACTTTTACCAATTCTGATATTAATACACTTACGGAAAATGATGTGATTGTGACTTTGAGCTCACCAACTCATCAGCAGGAAGTAGATACCTGGAAAGAAGTTTTTGGAATTGAAGAAAGATATAAAGAGAAGTGTGCATCAAAGACAGAAGGAAAATATTGGTTTATACAGACTTATGATGAGTATAACAACTTGCCTTTTATGTCAAAAGTGTTTTATTCAAGGAAAAAGCATGTTCAAAATTCTATTATAGCAGCCAGGACAAACCCTTATGCCGCAGGTAATTTTATTAAAGCTTCATTTTTAGAAGCTTGTGTGAACATGAGGGTAATCTAGCCAGCCCAGGTTTCCCATCATTCAGCAGTCAACACTCCTCAGCTACTGCCAACTGAAGCTTGATTCCCCACCTTAGTCGTTTTTTGCATAACACCCACTTCACTACATTTCATAAGGTCATTTCAGGTATTTCTACGCTACCAGTTGTAAAAGGGAAGTCACAACTTTGAGAAGAGCGTAACTACTCAAAAATTAAGAACCCATGACCCTAACAACCGAAACGCGGGACTTACCAGCATTGTATGACCTGGCAACCCTGGACATCCCAACGCAGGAACCCCGTGAAATGGGCTTTCTCGATGTGGTGGACCATGCCACGCGAGAAAATACCATTAACAATATTTATCGTTTTTTTCTGGACCAGCAGCAATCGCCCGCACTCAGTAACCTGCTGATGGAATCGTTGCTGGAATTGGTAGAAAATGCCTACCAGGAGAAGGGAGGAATAAGCAAAATCCTTGAATTGGATGCTTTTCAGGTACACCGGGAATATAGGACTCAAAAAAATGGCCGCATCGATCTGGTGCTTGAAAACAAAGAAGCGCAGCAAGTCGTCATCATCGAAGTGAAGGTTTACCATTGGCTGGCCAACGATCTTGTTGATTATTGGGATACTTTTTCCTATTCTGACGATCAGAAAATAGGGATCGTGCTTTCGCTGGAGCCGATGACCAACGAAGCAATAAGGCATGAGCATTTTGTAAGCATCACCCATGCTGCCTGGCTCAACCACGCCCGCAACAAAGGCCTCCCACACGAAGTGCCCCTCAAAGAGCTCATCTATTTCAACGACTTTGTCAACAACATGAACCACCTCACTAAATCCAACGAGATGAACCCGGAAATTGAGTTTTACCTGAAGCACGCCCCCAAAATCAACAAGGCCATAGCCACGCGAGCGGAGGCTTTCCGGTTTGTAATAGAGCAATTAGCTAAAGTGGCAGACCGCTTTGACTGGAAGTTTTACGGCAGTTCCCCCGATTGGCGGCATTTGTGGGATGAAAAAAAGAAAGCCACGGCCTATTATGTGGTGTTGCCCAATGCTATTTTAGATGAACCGGGAAAAGTGACCATCATTCTGGAGTTATACAGCCATGCCATGCAACACGCATCGGCACTTCGGCAGCATGTGAAGGAGGAGGCACAAATTGCAGGATTAACACCGTTATTGGACGGTCCAACGCATGTCACTCACCTATTTTCCAAAACTTATGATCTGCCACCCGAAAAGTTCGAAACACTGGAAGAAGTGGTCTTTAATGACATTGAAAAAAAATTAGAACCCATTCGGAAAAAGATGATGGTGTTTTTGGAAGAGCGTGATGCGCATGAACACAAATGAGTTGAATCGAGCAGAATCACAGGCTGAAAATACCCGCTTTATTTTAAAAGCACAACACCATGAATGATTACAGTTACGATGACTTACATCACCTCGCCATAGGGAGGATGGGTGAATATTGGACAAAGTATGCTTTAACCATGCACGGGTTGGATGTGTATACGTCAGAAGTGGACAATAAGGGTATTGATTTTGTTGTTCGGCAAAGCCAAAGCGTTTTTCATTCCATTCAAGTCAAGTCTATTCGGAGATCCAAAACCTCCTATGTATTTATCACCAAGGAAAATGAATGGGAAGAGAGCAAGCTATCCTCGAACCTGTGGCTGGCCTTGGTGCTGTTTGAAAACTCTAAGCAACCTGAGTTGTACCTGATTCCGGCATCAACGTGGCTTAAGCCCGATGGTATTTTCAAGGACAAAGAATACTCGGAGAAGCAAAAAAGCAAACCCGAATGGGGATTAAACGTTTCAAAAAAAAATCTAACAGCATTGGAACAGTTTAAGGTCGGAAATCAAATGGCAGGATTTAGGGAAGGCCGCTAATTTAGCGCGCCAACTCGGAAGGCAGGCACAAAGTAGAAAACATGAAGGAGAAAATAGGCAAGTTAATTCAAAGATATGCCGAAGTATACCAAGATTTTGAGGAGCTGCAAAAGCAAAAGGTGGATAATCCCGAGCTGACCGGAGGCGATCAAAAAACAGGCGTCATCGCAGAGTACTACGCGAAATGCTACATTGAAGCCACTTTTGGTGTAGAGGCAACTTATGCTAAGGCAGGGAAGCCTTTTGATATTAGCTACAACGCTAAATCAGGTAAATTGGTCGAGGTTCAAGTAAAAGGCGTTTCAGAACATTCTGAAACCCGTGCTATAGCACCATTAAGGTTGATTGATAGCGAGGGAAATCCCGCTTTCGATTACTTGTATTTGGTGGATTTGGATCGAAATTTTTTACCCGCAGGCCTGTATATAAATACCTGGGAACAGGTGACCTCAAAGACTGAAGAAGGCAGAATCAAAATTCAAGGGTCTAAAATGAGAGATACCGAAAAGGGGAGGGGTGGTTCTGCGGTATATGATTTTACTGACAATAAAGTGGAGGAACTGAAAAAGGCTTTACCAAGGGCAGACCATCGCTGGCAAGAAAAGAAAGCATCTTGTATTTCCCAACAGCCTCTAAGCGAAACGACTGGATAAACAAGGTTTAGAAACCATTAACTGTTGACCCTCTATGCTAAACGATGTATTAATAGACAACTGGCTTTTACAGGATTTGGGAATACTTCATCAAGAGGGACTTTCCGATCGAAACGTTGCGCAACTGCAGTTATCGAAGGATGGGTTCTCCTGCAAGGGAAAACCCGAATTCCTACTACAAATAGATACTCTTTTTAGTTTTTTGGTGGACATTGTGACAAGAGATACGCTGGTCGTAGATCAAGAATGGGCTTCAGCTTGGCAAGGTAGGCTCAACATGGTGGATCAACTGAGTCAAAATGGGATTATCCAATTAAAAAAGATTGATATACAGGACAATCAGAGTTACGAACAAACGAGGAAAGCGGCTATAGAGAGCATGGGATACTGTGAGATGATTAAAACTCAGCAGGAGCGGAACAAGCAGGCTTGGAAGGAACAAGGAGGATCTGACGATCGTTTTTTCGGTCAAATGTTTGGTGGCACAGCAGGCAATCTAGGCAGAAGTAATTATTTGCATATTCCTTATAACCCTCATCCGCTCAGGGCCGATTTACTGCACCAACTCAACCATAAAATTTGGATTCCCAATGCCATGGAGTGCACTCGACAACAGATTCAACAAAATAGGACGAGTTTATTTGCAGGAGATGTCGGAGAACAATTTAAGCTGAGAAATCCCCAATTGCTATTGGATCCGGTAATAGTAGAGATAATTGAAGCAAGCAAGGATGCCTCAGATCTAATTCGAGTCGCCTGCCAACTAAGGGACAGTTATCAACCCTTTCGTGAGTTGATGAAGGGATATCAGAAAGCATTGATATTGGAAAATGCAGTGGAGCTTAAGGCATTCAAAAATCATTTTGATGAAATTGATGATTGGTTACTTCGTAATAAGTCATCAAATCGTTTTGGAAGTTTAAAAGTATCCCTGCCACTTTGGGTTTTTGGTTATTCTAAAAACCTAGGTTTTGAAAAGTTGATGTTCAAGTTTGGAGCGCGGGCGATCTTTAAAAAGATGTTGTTTCAGCCGGCAGGGACTTTAAGCTTAAAGAAATTGATTAGAATTCTAGGCGGGAATGAATCAATGACAAAGTTAGCTATGGAATACTATGCCTCTTCTGAATAACAGGCTCTAAGAAAAGTAATATTCAAGATTAAAATCCCATGACCCAATAAACTGAATTTGTATGGAAGAACAGAGTGAAAGTACATCAGATGAAGAAAAGAAACTAGGAGAATTGTTTGACGGCTTATGGAATTTAGGAACCAAATGGCAAGAAGCATTTAAGCCAGTAAATGAATTATTACAAGCCAAAGATGAAAATCGGGGACGACTGTTGCAATATCATTTGGTGCTTGAGCATGTGATAGAGAAAGTTCTAAAAAACACATTGCCCGAGCTTAGTCTCAAGAAAGCACGATTATCATTTTCTCAAAAAGTAGCTTTGTTGCCGCGAAGAGGACGATTGTATGAAGAATTTATACCTGGGATAAGAGAAATCAACAAATTACGCAATGGCTACGCTCACAAGCTCAACATGAAGCTCACGGTGGAGGGTGCGCCCATAATTTCCGCATTTATTGGCCTACCGAAATCAAAAGACATGGATGAGGCACAAGAAGCCGCTTGGGTGATTGACGCAGTAGAAAAATATTGTTTTATAGTGTTGGTTCTCTTGTTGCGTTATACCGATGAACTTGCTGAAGATGTGGAGGCATTTATTGAGAAGTATCCTGGTGTGAAGAGTTTCTTTTCACAAACGGGGCGAGGCAGTGATAGCCGATAAACCAGTCGTGCAGGTTGTGCCTGCCGCGAGCTTCAGCCTAAAGTAGGACAGATCAGCCCTGGCAAGGTTTGTTCTTGCTCGTTAGTTTTCAATACACAGCCACTTCGCCTGGCGGTTCAGCGTCAGCACCTGTCTGCCGAAACAGGCAGACTCGAAGTGATATTTTAGTCGGTTTTCGTGCCTGCTGTGGGTAGTATTATCTCACCCATCACCCAGCCCCTTAATCGCCAGCAATTGCTGTTGAATGTTGGCAGTTTTTCATTGTAACCAAATTTTTTAGCCGAAGTATGGTTGGTTCCATCTGCTCGAACTTTCAGGGGATTTGGCGGTGTGGATTCGTGGGAAAGAGTGTGGTAAATATCATGAGAACCATAATTTCTGACGCACGTTAAATGGCGGTAGATCTGGCTTGCGGTATTTGAAAACATTGTTGGAAGATAATCTCAACGAGTAAGATATATTATATTCGTACTGTGAATATTCGACTTACCAAAGAGCAAAAGATTAGAATTCTCAATTCTGATGACATTTATGTAATCATGCGCGACATCCTTGTCCGAGAAAGAAAAATCGGTCGGGAAAAGGAGCACGTTTGGTTTGTTGGGCTGAACAACGAGAACAGACTGCTGTTTGTGGAGCTTATTGCACTTGGCTCAATTAATGAAGCTATTGTAAATCCACGAGAAACCTTCCGGGTTGCGATACTAAAAGGGGCAACCCATGCTATCATGGTACACAATCATCCAACAGGCAATGTCAAGCCAAGTCAGGAAGATGAAGAAATCACAGACCGACATATACAGATTGGTAAAATCATTGGTATCGATTTAGTCGATCACCTCATTGTATCGGAAAATGAATACTTCTCTTTTGCCAACATGGGGCTAATGCAAAAGCTCCGGGAAAGTAAAAAGTATACAGTCAGTGAAAAAGACATTCAAGAGCTGAAACAAGAACTTGAATTAGCTATTTGGAAGAAGAACAATGCTGCGAATAAAAGAAGATTGGAAGAGCAGCGCGAAAAGATCGTTAGCAAGCTGAAGGCAAAAGGCATGACTTCTCAGGAGATTCGTGACGTGACTGGATTGAGCATCAAACGTATTGAGGGGATTTAGCTGAATACCTGGATAACGGCTATTCCGAGATAAAAGGAACATCCGTTCGGATGTTCCCGCGAAAATTCCCCCGCGAAAATTCCCCCGCGAAAATTCCCCCGCGAAAATTCTATTACAGTTTTTACCAGGATGCATTTATGCACATGCGCACTCCTGCGTGCATTTATCCACAGGCATTTTTCTGCGTGTATTTATCCACGTGTATTTTCCTGCATGTATTTATCCACGTGCATTTTTCTGCGTGTATTTATCCGCGTGCATTTTCCTGCGTGTATTTATCCACGTGCATTTTCCTGCATGTATTTTATCCATGTGCATTTTTCTGCGTGTATTTATCCGCATGCATTTTCCTGCATGTATTTTATCCACTTACATATTCCTGCCTGTATTTAATGCAAGGGCAATATTCAACGCATACATATCTACATCTAATAATTCGGACTGCACAGGGGCATGCACATTTATTCGGTTAAGATCAGAGGATGTCCCACAGCATGTCTTGTACTGAAATAGCCTTACAGTTAGAACCAAATCATTCGAATCAATCCATATCAATCCGAATCAACACGTATCTACAACGGGATGATTCGAATTAATTTGAGTTTGCTATGCAGATGTGAAACGTCTTGAACCGAATCAATTCGAATGATTCAGATTAAGACTGCTGCCTCAATTGGCTGTTTCCCTATACGGTGCAATATCCATTTTGGAGTATTGGATTATTTTGAGCGGTTTATTGCGCTTATCAAAGTGTCAAGTTGCCAACTAAAGATAGATAGAGGTTGATCGAGGTATCCATTCAATTCCTTTAAGCATACCCTTTGTAAGACTTGGGTTGTTGTTATTAATTCTTCTTAGTGTTTTGACATCCAGATTCAACTCATTCGCGATACCCTGAAGATGCATGTCTGCTTGCGTTACATATATCCTGGCATCATGCGATTTAATTATCCTAATTGTTTCCTCAACGTTTTTGGAGGAATAAATAATTGAGGAGTCCAGACCATTTCCCACGAGTAAGGCATAGATTTTATCATCATCATCCTGGAAAAAATACGGTCTTTGAAATGATGTAGAGAGGAGTAACTGAATGGCCTTTCCTTCGCATTTATAAACTTGGTTTAAGTAGGATAATTTGGATTCAACCTGAGTTGATTGAAAGAGTAATTCAGCTTTTTCGATAGAATCTTTTTTCATCCTTTCCGTATACATTTCCAGAGTAGTATTTTCCAATTTCAGACTCGTCTCTTGTTCCTGCAACAATAATTCTATCCGTTTAAATTTCTCATTAAGCTCTCGGTTCTCTTTTTTGAGCCTTTTATTCTCTTTTTTGAATTTACTCCCATCGGTATCCATCGAAGAAGCTGGTTCACCACTACATGAGTAGTTTAGGCTATTCATGTTAAAGTACTTTCTTTGGGCCGATACTAAGGAGGCAATTTTCCCGGAAACTTGATCGTAGTTAGCTCCCTCAATCAATGCGATGCAATTGGTTGTTGGTGTGAGAATATAAGTCGTGGGAAAAATACTAGTTAGTTTATCAATGTATTGCCAATTTATGTACGGAGAATGTTTCCGCAAACTCTTAAAGTCATCCTTTGGTCCACTAGATATCAGGCAATAGTATATATCCACCTCGTTGGGATCAATTGTTCCATTGGTCATATCTTCTTTTAATGCACTCGCCAACGTTTTGCAAGGGTTGCACCAATGTGTAGAAATAATGAATGCCGACACTTTTCCGGGAGTTGCCACTCGTGAAAAAGCGATGCTTTCTTTGTAGCCATCCAGTTCGTACCAGTGACCAAACCCGACCATTGGAAATAGGAGCAATAGGAGAATCATCTGATAATTGTTTATACGTAACATGGAGTTTCAATTTATCGGTTAATATTCTTTTTAACACTGTCTTCGGTACCGTGACAATGAATAGTAGGATCTCCACATCCCTTGATTACTCCCAGGCCATAATATTCCTTGATGGCTTGGTCATGCCCCCAATAGATCGTATGATAATCAGCTTCTGCTCCGTTACAATTACTACCCCAATAGCACCACTGTTGTGTATAGAACTGTCTGGTGGAAGTTATTTTGCCCGTCTTCTCTTTTATTTTTCTTCCCAGGTTGTCATCAACAAAATGCAATTGTCGATTTTCCGTTGGCAGGCCTTTGCAATAGTAGGTGGGATTGTAGATTAAGTAGGCGAACCGATCCTCAATCCAGAATGTCCCTTTTAGGTGAGCAGGTCGCTGATCTCTGGGTGTGACATAGACTCGTGAATCTCCTCTGGAGATAACCAAGTCACTGATGTCGCAATATTGTTCCCAAGTATTGCGATTAAAGTGCTTAACGTTTCGTATTGAATGAAGCGGGGTCGATGCTTTGGAGCTATAATCATTCATGACCGATCGCACTTGATCATCATCATCATAATAACCCACACCGTTCAATTTTGCCGTGTCCAAATAAGGCTTAACTGCATTGGTATAATGGGCTCTATATCCCTCACTGATATCGTAGGAATTGTTATAAATATTCACGATGCTCTGATTCACAATAACATCTGGTTGACTATTGTCTTGATACATGTCGTAAAGAATATCGATTCCTTCTACTACGAATGGAATCAAGTAGCCTAGAATTCTTGCTAGGTAAGGTTTTGGTGCAGGGCTTGCTAATAGCGATTTTGTCCAGAAGGGACTGGTGTATAAACCCATTGTTGCAAAAGCAGAGTTTTGAATAAAATTCCTTCGGTTCAGTTTTTTACTTTCCATGGCGTTAGGTTTAGATAGTCTGACGTTGGTGAATTAGAGTTTCTGAAATTTTGTTTGCAGCGTTGTTCCGTTGGCGAATTTTACAAGGATCACATATATCCCTTTAGTCAACCCGGAAATTTCGAATTGGGTGGTGGGACCTGTTGGATATGATGACGTTACTGGAGTGCCAGCCATATTGGTCATGGTAATTGTCGTTTGTTCATCCAACAAGCTTGCAGCTTCAATAACAATGTTCAACAAGTTTCCAGCAGGGTTAGGGTAGACCCGTAATAGATTGGATGCTTTTGGATTTGCTTCGAGGGCTACTTGTATAGTCTTTGAGGTGGCGGTTTCTCCATTGTGATCCATTTGTTTAAGTTGATAGAAATTCCGACCATTGAAAGCGGTGGTGTCTAAAAACGTGTATGATTGAGAACGACTGGAATTTCCAACTCCTTTAACAAATCCTAAATCCTCCCAGGTTGAAGGTTCTCTCAATCGCTGGACGATGAATCCATCGTTGTTGGTCTCAGTAGCAGTGGTCCAGTGCAATAGGATATCCCTGTCATCAGGTTGTCCTGTGAATTCAAGAAATTCTACAGGAAGAGGAATAAAATCAATTTGATCCGAGATAACCAATTGCGGACCTCTCTGACCCGTCTCGCATCCCTTTGGAAATGCGTGGTAATTGTTGGGAGTGAAATCTCGGATTAGCCCAAACTCTCCAATGGTGTCCATTCTGTAGTAGGCAAATAAGCTTGCTGTGTCACCTGGTATTTCTCGGTGCATGGTAGATACAATCTCTTGCTGGGTCCTAGCGACAGTCCAAATGCGGACTTCATCTAGGTAGCCTTTGAAAAAGCGGGAAGAGGCGAATCCGTTACCGATCTTAAGGTCGGCTGTTCCGGTGGTGTGGCTATAGGGATCGGTTCTGGTTGCAATGAGAATACCGTCTACGTATAATTTTTGTAGACCTGGACGAAGGGAAAGAGCAATATGTCTCCAGGTATCATAAGGTGCAGGAGAAATATTCGGAAAGTTGGACCACCCAATGTTCTGAAAGCCAACTATGCTTGAATTGGGATCGGTCGAAAGTTGAAGGTGCACAAACCCGGTACTCAGTATGCTTGAAATCAAGGCTTGCATTTTACCTGTTCCGGGTGATACTGTTTTGAAAGAGCACTCTACAGTGATCTGGGTTGATTGTGGTACACGACATGGAAAAATAAGTTCGTCACCAATGCCGTCAAAAAGCAAGGCATAATTGACATTGGATTGGGCATGGGAAATACCACTAAAAATTGGCATTAGAAATACGCTCAAAGCGAGTGAATAAAGATAGTTGGTAGAGTTTTTTTTCATAGCGGCTGGTTTGATGGAAATACAAAGATAATTGCCGCTATGTAATTGAAAGTCAATGCTTAAGTTATTTTCCTTTATGCATAAAAACCGTATTAGAATACGTATTCATGATTACTTTTATGTATTTACGAATTATGCGTTTTTTACGAAAAAAATTACTTCTTTTGCTACTTAGCTCCCTTCAATCTTAAAATTATCCGTTTAACATGTCAAACCCACGTGCTACGGAAGTGCTTTGTAGAAATTTGTACGAAGACTTGAAGAGCTATTGCCAAGAAAATGATGTCAAGTTCAATGCCCGTAGATTGGGGGATTATTGGAACAAACACCTGGACGTAAGGATAGGAGAAAGTAGTGTTACCAATGCTTTTAAAGTTATAAAGTGGGTCCTTGATATGGTCGAATGGGAGCAAGGGAAAAAAGGAGTAAATAATACTATCCCCAGTCTTTTTATTGAAGTGATGTTGATTGCTTTTGGTTACGACTCTTTGAAAGATTATAAAGAAAATCGAACGGAGCAAAGGTGGCTGAATGAGAAGATTCAGGTTGCTGGCACTTCCCTTCAGGAGCTAGATACAAAAGAACACTATTGGCTTTCGTACCGGATACGGAAAAGTGGGAAACTTGGAATTGCCCGTTGGAAGGTGCGTGGGGAGGAGGTTGTTAGAAAATCAAATGGTCGGAGATTTACAGGGCGTTCGATAGCTCATAAAAACAAGATCATCGAAATAAGCTTGGGGTCTGATGAAGGTGATATTAGATTAGCTTATTTGGCTAAATTTTATTCTTCTTTAAAAGCAAGTGAGGTATTAACTACTAACGTTAGTGTGGTTCAAGGGGATAAATCTTACTCTACCGTAGAAGTTTTTGTATTGTCCAAGCGTGAAAGGTATCTGTCAAAAAAGAATAATGTTGGAAAATTACCGAATTCGGCAGACTCGTTCGAGCGAAAGATTTGGGAATATTTCCGATTTCTAAAAATTTCTAATACCCGGCTTTCAGGAAAGAGCGTTGAATTGAAGTCAGACTTAATGTTACCAACAAAAGTTTTTATTTCAAGTCCTATTGGAACATTGGAGCCGGATCAATTTGAAGGATTAAAACAAGTCACATTGAATATTCGGGACGTCTTGGAAAAGGACTTTAAAATTAATAAGTCTAATGTGATTTGCGAATCATTCGAGATACCAAAACATAAAAACAAAAGGCACCATCGGGATAGTGAGGCACTCTTCCGTAAATCTCAAAGCCACATTTTGGAATCGCATGAATTTATTCTGCTCCTTCCGAATTTTCCAGAGAAGATTTCTTACTCCGGTGCTTTTTTTGAGCTTTACTTTCGCCTCGGGAAAGGTTTGCCATGCGTTGTATACGCTGTGGGAGAGGAAGGTAGTGTTCCGCCTTCAAAGCTTTTTCAAGGGTATTGGAAGAGTCTTGAAGGGCGTAATTTGGTAAAGATTTATTATATCGACAATATCACTGATGTTCCTGAGCATCTAATCGAAAATAAGGAAGATATTTTTGACTTCTATTTTTGATTCGAAATAATTTATTGGCGACATATACATTGAATTCCCCAAATTGTTTGAAGTATAGAGTGCATCTCTGTACCCGTCAATATCCTTAGGTTCTTCGAGAAAAATTACATCTTAGGTAGGCTGCTACTCAAAGCTGATTTCAACAAAATTTGTCCCTCTTTTTGCCTCTTTTTGGAGATAACTGCCTGATTTCTAGTGGTCGGGTGTTTTGGTCTTGTACGGGGGGACCAAATCGAGGACGTGGAATTCACAAAACTATCAGCGACCTTTGTCTAAAGCTCCTATTAACGAGGTTAGTTGGGGAGAACCAAATTCTGTTGCTATGAATAAATTTGAAGAGGAGTATGCGCGCGAATGCCCATACTGTGAAGAACGATTTATTGCCAAAAGACTTAATCAGCATTATTGCAGCCATCGTTGCAAGTACACATTCAACAACCGTAAAAGGGATTCCAGAGATGGTGTCACCAAAACCATCAATCTGGCGTTGCGGAGGAATTGGAGCATCCTAAATGATTTTTTGGTGAGGTCAGGTGAAAACAGATTGAGAATCCCAACTGCACGATTGGAGAAAGCGGGATATAACTTTACCTACTATACCCACTCCAAAAAGCAGAATGATGCAGCAGGAATTGTTTTGTACGATGTGATGCTGATCGATAGGGGAGAACACTTTGATATTTATCGAATAAAACAGGCGGCATAATGGATGGAGATATGGACATCCGGGAGGTGATGCGGAGGCTGAACAAATCCCAACCACTGAAAGTAGAAGTTCCGGCAATTGAGAAAAATGCACTGACTAACTCCCAAGAGGGAGTCTCAAGTCTTCAGCCAAAGAGTGGCGATTCGAATCTGGATTTTCCTCAGCGGCCAACCATTAAGGCTGAAGGCTGGACATCGTGGCAGTATGCAGCAGCTGTTGGAGCAGGTTTGTTGGCGATAGGCGGAATCGTTTGGTTGGTTCACCGTGCCAATAACCGCAAGAAGGAGGAAGAACAGTCAAAGGCTGCAAAGAAGGTCTCGGAAGGAGCGTTTGATAATTTCGTTGAGCCAAACAAGAGCGAGGAGCAACACCCTGTTGTACAAGGATCTCAAAGGCGAGAAGTGTATGGATATGGATTGGATGGTAATGATGGCAATCGACAAACCCCAACAATGAGAACATAGTTGTGATTCTTTGGGCAAGTGAAAATATGTGTAGTTGAGAAAGAACGGTTGGGAGAAATTCCAGTCAATTGTTGAACGAATGCGGTTGCTTTTGGAATGCTTGCACCGCAGTGAAGGAGGTAAGGAATGTGTAGAGAGAAAAAGCAGTCAGAAAAAAAGATAGGGAAGGACATTCAATTATTGGCGAAAAGACTCACTTCAGAGGAGGTCAGGAAGGTTCCTGGATTCGAAGAGGTTTCAGAGATCGAGGCCGAAGAATACATCGATGCCCTTGAACAATTTTGTATCTTAACCTATCATTTGTTTACAGCGAAAAAGGAGGGTGATTATGAGTATCGAAAAGCAGTTTAGATCGTTTGCCCCGGCTGCCCCCAAGTCTCAAATGGGGAGAACGAAAAATGCTGTCATTTATACCCGAGTCTCTTCTAAGGAGCAAGCGGAAAATGCGAGTTTGGACACGCAGCTAAAATACTGCAACGACTTTGCTAAACGCAAGGGTTTTGAGGTTCAGGCTTATTTTGGTGGCACCTATGAATCGGCCAAGAGTGACGAACGTAAAGAGTTCAAGCGAATGCTGGAATATGTGCGCAAGAATAAAAGCATATCATACATCCTTGTATACGCCTACGACCGTTTTTCCAGAACTGGTGCTAACGGAGCCTACATCAGTTCTGAGTTGAAAAAGCGAGGCATTGGTACACTTTCAGTCACGCAGGAGGTGGACCCTACTACGCCAGCGGGGGTGTTTCAGGAAGGCATGTATCATATTTTTAGCCAAATGGACAACCAAACGCGGATGGAAAGATGCCAAAATGGTATGGTGGAGAAATTACGACAAGGGTATTGGCCTATGTCACCTCCTTTGGGCTTTACGAATCTCAACAAAGGACAAAGAGCAGATTTACATAAGATTGTTGTAAACGATCAAGGCAAGCAATTGCGGAAAGCATGGATGTGGAAGATGAAACACAACATGCCCAACAAAGACATCGTTGCCAAGTTGCAGAAAACAGGTCTAAAGATTTGTGAACGTAAATTATCCAAGATATTTCGGAACCCATTCTATTGTGGTGTGATTGTATGTAAGTTCATTCCTGGCGAAGTGGTCCAAGGGAAGCACGAACCTTTGGTGCCACCTGCTGACTTCAAAAAAGTCTATGAACTCTTAACAAATGCCGTAGGATATAAGAGCAGTCATAGTGTGGGTATTCAGGATGGATTGCCTCTTCGTGTTTTTATGAAATGCGGAGAATGTGATAGCCCTTATACCGGATACTATAAGAAAGACAAGAACTTATACTACTATAAGTGTCGTCAAAACGGATGTAAGCAGAATCGGAGCCAAAAGGTAGTGCACGCGGATTTTGAAAAGCTATTGACCCGGTTTCAGATTCCCGAACGTTCACACGACAATTTGAAGCAAATGATGCTTTACACGATTCAACAATGCAATCGGGAGGCTGTTGAACAAGTCAAGCTGCATCAAAAGGAGTTGATCAAAATAGAGCAACGGATGGAGCAATTGGAAGAGCGGTTTGTTTTTGGGGAGATTGAGAAGCCACTCTATGAGAAGTACAACAAGAAATTTGAGCAAGAGCGGGTGCAAATTTCAGCTGAATTGGAGCAAAATGAGATAAGCAGTTCGAACCTTGAAAACTGTGTCAACTACGTAGTGGATATTAGCCAGAATCTTAGCAATATGTGGGCTTCTGGCGACTATCAGGCCCAAGTGAAATTACAAAACCTCTTGTTTCCTGATGGAATTAACTATGATCGGGAAGTTGGGGCATTTCGAACTTCCAGAGTTAACTTGCTATTTGCCGCAATCCCTGAATTGACGGTAGTTTGGAGCAATAAAAAAACGGGATCGGAAGAAAGTATTTCTTTCGATCCCGTTAAGTGGAGGCGGAGGGATTCGAACCCTCGTCCAAACAAGGAACTATTGAGCTTTCTACATGTTTATCCTTCAATTGGTTGTCGACTGAAGGCCGGCCAAAGGCAGCCTACCAACAGCTTAGCTTCTTCAATTTCGCCCTAACGTCAAAGCTCCGTCAGAACTAGTCCTATATTATGATATCTCATATACAACAAAGGGAAAGACATACTCTGCTGCGAGATACTCGTCCGCCTTACTATACTTCGGGTCGGATTAAGCCATTCACCTAAGGTGAATTAAGCTGCGAGTGCGTAGTTATTGTCGCCAATTACGGCTTGTGAATTGAGATTTACGAGCTGGATTCACAACGCTCGACATGCTTACACAACCGATCATCTTGCTGTCAAAAGCCGGTCGCCCCCAAAGAACTACTACAAAGTTACCACATTAAAAAATGATTTGGTGCAATTTGCTAATTGAATACTATCGATAGAAAGAACTCTCTTACTGAGGAGTGTCTCTATCAAAGCATTAAATAGAGGGAACGTTTATGCGCAATGCCAGACAATTTAATACAGAGGAATCGTCACCCAATGGGAAAAGGTGGTAACTGATCAAGACGAGAAGTGCTAAAAAGGAGTATCAGTGATGCTTATTCTTTTGACGAAGATGTACCCACAAATGCCATCCCATCATAGAGGCAAAGGGCATCCAGCTGACCGGTAGAGGAGGGGCATGCATGTATCTTTTGTACGATTTAATCGGCTCAAATTCAGGAAAGTCTTTTTTTACCAGAGGCAGGTCATACACAATGGCGTAAGGGTTTTGCGGTCCATCAGTATTGTAGTGGACGAAATTTTTGAGTTTCAGGTATTTCCAGATCCCCATCTTTTTTGCGTTGGCTATGTGTTGTTCAGCAACTTTGTTTGGAGCCCAACCACTAAAATACAGCAGCATTAAAGTCAATCTGCGTGCGATGCCAATTGATAAGAGGTAGTTCATCGACCATTTGGCGTAAAGCATCACAATAAGTTCTCCTGAAGGTTTGAGCACCCGTGCGATCTCTTTCTGGGCCTCTCCTATTTCTGGAATATGGTGTAGCACACCATGGCTGAAAACAATGTCAAAATGATTGTCTGGATAAGGATTATTTAGCGCAGTGCCCTGCTTCACGTCATCATAGGAAAGTCCCTTAAGTTCCAGCCTCATTTTTACTCTGGAAACAGACTCTGGCGTTAAATCCAACCCAGACCATAGGCCGCCTCTGCGAATAATTTGTTCGGAATCGGCCCCTTGGCCCAAACCGATCTCCAGAACGCGTTTCCCCTCAAAATTTATGTTGTCCAAGCAAGTCAGGATATGACCACCTCGGTCGTAACGGTATTTATCGTATCGCTTGAAAAATGCTTCGTAACCCTCTCGGCTCTTTTGGTTCAGCCCATCCACCAGAGCTTCCCCGCACGGATTTACTTCCCAAAATGATTGAATTTCAGATTCGTTCATAGGATATGAGTCAAATAAGGGTTCTTAAATTTTGGAGGAAGCTCTGGTCTCTAAGTGAATGGCGCTGGTGATTCTGCGAAAGTAAATAGATAAAATGAAGTGGCCGGAAATTTAGTGGGCCTTTCTGGGGAAAAAGTATGCAAACATGCGCCTAATTAGTCGAGACAGTTTAATGGTTTTTGACAAAGTCAGGAATAATTGAATTATCTCATCCTGAATAGATTGACTTATCTTTCCGGCTGATTCAACTTTTGCTGAAATTATATTGATCTCGCTCAGGTAGTCTACTGGACAGTTGTTTTGTCTAAGTCAAAGTATATCTGGTATTACCGGGAGATGAATGATTAAATGAGGTGCAATTGAAAAGTGAATGTTTGAACAGTCCGGAATATCCCATCATGCACCGTGGGATTTAGTTGGGAATTGCAATGAATGAATTGAATAGGTAGTCAGCTCCAATGAAAAAGATTTTAAAAAAACTGAGGATTAACTTCGTCAAGGAAATAGTTGAACTGAATGAAAACCTGGTGTTCAATAAAAGGATAATCAAGTATTACAAAAACGAATTATCCGATAAATTAGAGTTGGTCATCGATGTAGGTGTCAATACAGGACAGTCCATTGATATTTTCCGGAAGCTGGACAGTGAATGTTCGGTCATTGGTTTTGAACCGAATCCAGACTTGTTTGAGATGCTGCAAAAAAAGTACTCGAAGTATCCCAAAATAGAATTGCAACAACTCGGTATTAGCAACCAAAAAGGATCGAGAACATTTCATGAAAACGTGCTGCATTCCACCTCAACCTTTGAGGAGTTAAATTTTGATTCTGACTATCTGTCCAGAAAAGCTAAAATACTGGGAGTGGAAAAAAAAGAAATTGTGAGCAAAAGCTATGAGGTGAAAACCACAACTCTTTGCGACTATATAAATGCAAATTGCACCAGTGATGTTGACATTTTGAAAATTGACACAGAGGGGCATGAATACCATTGCCTAGAAGGCCTTTTTTTGGATGAATTGAAAGTGAAAGTGAAATACATTCAAATTGAGGAGCACAATGATGACATGTACCTAAACAAGAAATCATTCATCGAAATCCAGGAATTGCTTCATAAAAATGGATATGCTGTTGAAGCAAAAATTTCCCATGGATTTGGTGATTTTCAAGAAGTGGTTTTTAAGAAAAAATAGGAGTAGTTTCAACCCCTTTTTTTGTAGATGATAGAATGCTTAAACCTGCTTTGTTGGTTCACAGATCATATCTTCACCTGATATTTCCTTAGATATCCCATTAATGAAATTTCTAATAAATTTTATTCGATTCATCTCCAATCTGGTTCGAAAAGACCGGATCTTTTATCCCATTCTTATTGCAGAGGCCATTGTTTTTTCAGCGTTGAACTGGAATAATACTACAATGACGGGAATCATTCGGTACTACCTTGATTTTTCAGGCTATTTCCTTTCAGGTTTTGATGTGGGATATGTGTTTGAAAATGGGCACGAAACTTTTCCCATGTGGGGGTATGGGATGGTGTTGTTGATCACCCAAAATAAATTTCTGATAATTTGCGTCCAGCAGTTATTTACCATTTTTACTATTTATTACTCCATTCGAGTCTTGCGGCAGCTTTTTGATTCCGAACAAATAGTCCTCTGGCTTAAAATATTATTGCTCTTTTTCGGCTACTCCTGGTTCATTTTCCATACACCGATTTGGCCCTACAGCCTCTCTGCAAATCTGTTCATTATCAGCATACTTCTTTTGGCGCAGGCTGTTCAAAAAAATGGCCTCAAGGAGTATCTGTTGTCAGCTATTTTTTACGGCATCGTGCTAAATTTCAGATCAGATTACCTGTTTCTATATTTCTGCTTAACCCCCATATTATTAGTCTATGTTCTATTCACTCAGAAGAGCGCGTTTGCCAAAGTGCTAATATGGGCTGGAACCATATTTATATTTTTAATCCCTTGGGGGATTTATACGCAAAGCAAGACGGGTTCATTTCTAATGAATTCAACCAATGGCGGACATTACCTCATCGTATCACTGGGACAATTACCCAACAATGTTTGGGGATTCACACCAAAGGATGGGGACCCTAAAATGAAAGCACTGGTAGAAGATCAGTTAGGAGTGGGTGTTAGCACATTGAGTTATGAAGGAGACAAGTTGCTGAAAACGGCTTGGGCTGAAAGGGTAAAAGCGGAACCGGTTGAATTCCTGAAAAAATGTGGCAACAGTGTTTATATGCTCTTTACCCGTCCCTTTGCGCAGGGGCACTTGTATAAAACATTCATTCGGGATGAAGCTCAGCAACAAGCAATGAAAGAAGCCATTCAAAATGATTTAAAAAACAAAGATTTTATAGGCCTCTTCAAAAGATTGTTTTCACCCAAATACAGTGGATTCAGCATTCCCTTGGTACTCAATGCCCTATCCATCCTTTTTTATCTATTTCTCCTTGTCGTCATCTTTTTTGGTCTCTATCACTACAAATTGGAGGTATTTAAAAGTTGGTTCCTGATCTGCTTAATTGCTATTTTGGGTTACCAGTTCGCTTTTCAAACGTTGGGGCTTTATGGCGAAAATTACCACACGAACGTATTCCTTTTCTACCTGTTTTTGGCAGCTATAATTCTGGGTCAGAAAACGAAAATATTAGATGAAGCCCAACCAGTGGTTGAATCGTAAAACCTGCATGATAGGGTAATAAGTTGTGAGGAATACCTTAAGCCGAACAGCCGCGTGTCTGCCTGCTACCACTTTTTCTTAAAGTCTCCGCTGGAAAAGAATTTTTCAATGAGACAGTACATCAAGATAAAGAAGTAACGACTGCCCATTTCCCGAATCTTTAGCTTCGATTCTCCGTATTTTCTGTTGGTCCAGGAGTTGGGGACCACGGTGTAGGAATATCCTCTAATGATGGCCTTTAAGGGCAATTCAATGGTCAAATTAAAATGGGGGGCCAGCAGTGGATGCAGGCCTTCAATCACTTCCCTTTTGTACAACTTGAACGCATTGGTTGTGTCGTTGTAACGAATATTCATTACTATACTAATGATTCTGTTGGCCACCCGGTTGATAATTCTTTTGGTGAAGGGGTAGTCATATACCTTTCCTCCTTTTGACCAGCGGGTGCCAAAAACACAATCGTGATCTCCTTCCAACATTGTTTGATAAAATCGGATGAGGTCATCTGGGGAATCAGAGAGGTCTGCCATCATAACGGCTACTGCATCTCCCTTAAACCGATCCAAGCCATAGCGAATGGCATATCCAAACCCATTGGGTCCGGGATTGGTAACATATCTAACAGATGGATATTTGGCAGACAATTCCTTCAATACAGACTCCGTGTTGTCTTTGGAATTGTCGTTGACGATCAATATCTCGCGGGGAATATTTTGGGCCCGAAGCTTTTCTTCCAGCTCAACTATCGTTTCGGTGATAGATTCTTCTTCGTTGTATGCAGGAAGGACGATACTGAGCATCTCAATAGCCATTAGACCCGTGCTCGCATTCCTTCGTGAATCTGAGCCAACGTATCTTCAAGGTTGTATTTCCAGGTCCATTCGGGATAGTGCTTTTTGAACTTGGAAACATCGGAGATATACCAAATATGGTCACCAACCCTGTTTTGTTCTGAGTAGGAATAGTTCATTTTATTTCCTGAGATCTCTTCGCAAACTTGAATGGCCTCTTTCATAGAACAATTGGCAAATCGCCCACCCCCGGCATTGTAAACCTCTCCTTGCTTCGGGTTGTTGTAGAAGTGCCAAAACATATTGACCAAATCCCACGAGTGGATGTTGTCCCGCACTTGTTTCCCTTCGTACCCAAAAACGGTGTAATGGTCTCCGGTAATGGCGCATTTCATCAAATAAGAAAGGAATCCGTGCAATTGAGTTCCTGAATGTTGAGGCCCTGTCAAACAGCCTCCACGGAAAACAGCCACGTTCATCTCAAAGTATTTTCCGTATTCCTGGCACAGCACATCAGCTGCCACCTTACTGGCACCAAACAGCGAATGCTTCGATTGGTCAATGCTCATGTTTTCGTCAATGCCATTGGCGAAGTAGGCATGAGACTCTTCTATTTCCCAACGATTTTCAAGCTCAATCAGGGGCAAGAAGTTAGGTGTGTCACCATAAACCTTGTTGGTAGAGGTGAAGACAAAAGCGGCTTCTTTGCAGTAGAGTCGCGTCAACTCCAACATGTTCATGGTGCCGTTTGCATTGATCGTAAAATCAGTGAGTGGCTCCTTAGCTGCCCAGTCATGGCTTGGTTGAGCGGCAGCATGAATAATGAGCTTTATGTCGGTATTGTATTCTTTGAAGATGTTTTCAAGCGCACCGTAATCTCTGATGTCTGCTTCAAAGTGGGTGTAGTTTTGAAATTGCTCTTGAATTCTATTCCTGTTCCATTCGGTGGATGCATTCTCACCGAAAAAATAAGCGCGCTGGTTGTTATCAATCCCTATAATGTGATCGAATTTATCGGACATAAAACTAACTGCTTCACTTCCAATAAGTCCTGCCGAACCTGTAATTAATGCTACTTTCATCTTATCCCAATATCGGTTTTAACAACAGCTCCTCTTTCTGAATCCATTGCACAATTTCTTCTATTATTTCATCGGGGGTCTTTTTAGGAACCCATCCCGTTTTTTCTGTCACTTTCGTATTGTCGGTCAAGTAAATGCGTAGGTCTGCAACCCGGGTTTCGGGCACTTCGCTGATGGGAATCTGATTGCCTGTGTATTTTTCACATAGGCTTGTCAATTCACGCAATGACACGCTACAGTCTCTTCCTCCACCAGCATTAAAAGTTTCTCCGTTGACCTCATCCATATGGTGCATTTCCCAATCAACCAACCGAAACAAATCATGGACGTGCAAGATGTCTCTTACCTGTTTTCCTTGTCCACCATAACCAATATAGCTCAACTCCTGATTCCAGAAATGCCGTGCTGCCCACAAAACAACAACGCCCTGATCGACCTTCCCCATTTGGTGAGGACCAGTAATCACACCACACCTGTTGACAACCGTTTTCACTCCCAACAATTGATTGTACTCCTCAATCATCAGTTCAGATGCCAGTTTGGTGGCTCCATATATGGAGCGTGACCCGGTTAAAAGAACATCTTCTGAGACACCTTTTTCGGACAATCCACCGATGGACTGCTCGGAGCTCAGTTCAAACCGTGTCGCAGTCTCCTGATAATTGACCTGTTCCAACGTAGCTATCGGGTACACCCGGCTTGTGGAAAGAAATATAAAGGAGGCTTTGTGTTTTGCAGCAAAATTGAGGCAATTGATTGTGCCGTTCAGGTTGGTATCAACCACGTATTCCGTTCCCTCGTTCAGTCCAGCCAAAACGGAAGGTTCTGCAGCGGCATCAATGACAAAATCAGCGCCATCAACAAAGTCAAAATCGGAACGAATCCTGATATCTCCGTGCACAAATTCAATGTCCATCGCTTTCAATCTGGACAAACTTAACTCTGCCCCGCGCCTCTTGAGATTATCCATGCAAACCACCTCATAGGAAGGGTATTGCTCCTTGATTAAAATAGCCAGATTTGAACCAACAAATCCACAGCCGCCTGTTACTAGAACTTTCATTTCAGTCTATCGGAATGCTTCTGCCTTTTTAGGAGGCAGCTAAACAAATTCGATTCAATTGAGTTAAGACAAGGGTTATTATCCACAACAAAAGGCAAAAAATCAAACGAAACATCAACTAAAATTCTACAAAAATTTCATTGAAAAACCTCCTGCTAAGGCCGCACTAAATTAGGGTTTCTGATCATACTGTACAACCGTTTCTTCGCATGGATTCGCCTCTTGAAATGGTTGGATTTCAAATTCGCTCCTATAGATAATAGGGGCAGAAAAGATTTTTAAATTTTGTCGATAACATTGGCCCTTAATTGCCTTGCCCTGGTGATTCTGCGAAAATAAATAGATAAAACGAAGGGGCGAGAAAAGGAGCGGTCCTAACCTGGGATAACAAGCTAAAAATGTAACCAGCATTTGGCGGAGTGGACGCTCTTTGATTTTTCCAAGGCTCAGTTGCTAATCAAAGCGTTGTTGCTATTGGCAAAATTCATGAGACCGTCATTTTCAATCATTTCTGAAAAATGTCTGGCACCTTTTGGGCTTAAGTGGACCATGTCGGCAAAATCTGCATCTGACAGTGGAAGTTGGCTAAAATCAAGAAAAGGAATGTGCGAAAAATATTTCTTGTATGGCCCATAAACATTGGCTTGCCGAGCATGAATTAATGGATAGACAGGAGGATTGACCAAGAGAAGCTTAATGCCATTTTTAACACAATAATCTTCGATTTTTAAAATGTATCGGCATTCCAGTTCGGCCACCTCAAAAACCGCTTGTTTTTTCGAAGGAGTTGCTCTCTCCATTTCAATTTCTGCGGCCAATGTGTTTTGGTTTAATTCCCTGAATCCACCAAATAAGCCTTGTCCTTTTGCGAGGTAGTAAATTGGAAATAGTACTTGTCCAAATAAATTTTTGAACAAGCTTTCAGGTGCATGTTCAAGGAGGAAAAGGGCATCTTCCAATCCCAATAGTGGTCCATAAAGAGGCATGCGTTTGTTGAGGTGGCCTTCATTGAGTGTCCATAGTTCCTCAATCCGGCTTTCCATATTGTGCTCCGAAAAAGACAGCAGTAACGTGTCAATTTGAGGGTTCTTCTTGTGTATGGCCTTTAGTTTAACATAACTATAAAAATAGGAATCCGCATTATCGGAGTAATTGAAAGAGCCACTAATGATGTGGTCATTAAACGCAAATTTGGAATGGGAGTCCCCCAAGATCAATGTGGTAGCCGTTTCATCCAATTTAAACAAATTGGTATAGTGGCAAATCGCTTTGTTTATCACGTAAATGCTCACCCACAACGAAACTATTGTGAGGAGCATAACCAACGTTTTTTTGATAAAGAGCTTCACGTTATCTGTTGCGTTAAAATTGAAAGTAAATAAAGTCCTGTTGCAAACCAGCAAATGTGAAAATGGCAAAAACCAGCAATACATACACGCCCCTTCGAACAAAGGTGTATTGGGCTAAACCTGTCTCACTGAATTGTAGCGCAAATTGATCCTCCCGACTGCGCCACTCTGCTATAAGCAAACATACCAGAAAGAAGCAGGTGCTTACGAGCTCCTTGTTGACTTCTAAATTTGGAATTGAAAATATAGAGTAACTGAATATACCACCCAGGTATTGGAAGGCATGGGTTATACTCTCTGCCCGAAAGAATATCCATGCAAGCACAGTCAATGAAAATGTCAACAGGATGGCCAGCAACTCCCGCATGCTTGGAAATGACTTTCCAAGCGCAATGGGGCCAGTATTTGCGCGGTTGTTTTTGGTCAAAAGGAGAGGTAGAAAAAAGAGTGCATTCAACGCACCCCAGGCAATAAAGGTCCAATTTGCTCCATGCCAAAAGCCACTGACCAGAAAAATGATGAAAGTATTTCTGATTTTCATCCAGGTGCCACCTCTGCTTCCTCCGAGAGGAATGTAGAGGTAATCTCTGAACCAGGTGGATAATGAAATGTGCCAGCGCCTCCAAAACTCGGCAATGTCCCGTGAGAAATAAGGGAAGGCGAAGTTCCGCATAAGATTAAACCCGAAAAGCCTTGATGTACCGATAGCAATGTCGGAGTAGCCGGAAAAATCCCCGTAAATCTGAAAAGTGAAAAACAAGGCACCCAATACAAGAGTGCTGCCACTCATGTCTGCTGAATTGTCGAATATTTGATTGGCAAACGCAGCACAATTGTCTGCGATGACCACTTTTTTGAAAAGACCCCAAAGTATCTGGCGCATCCCGTCCACCGCCTTGTCGTAATGAAACGTTCTTTTTTTGTGAAATTGAGGGAGTAGGTTCGTGGCCCTTTCGATAGGACCCGCAACCAATTGCGGAAAAAAACAAACAAAGGCAGAGAAAGCGACAAAGTCTTTTGTTGGCTCCAATTTCCTGTTGTAGACATCGATGGTGTAGCTCAATGTTTGGAAGGTGTAAAAGCTGATGCCAACAGGTAGGATGACGTTCAGTGAAGAGGCGTTTATTTCAGTTCCAAAAAAGGAGAATGCCGTCACTAAATTCTCCAGGAAAAAGTCAAAGTACTTAAACAGTCCCAAACAGCCCAGGTTAACAACGATGCTTACCCACAATAGTACTTTTCGATTTGTGCGTTTTACTTCTGTCGAAAGCTTTTGACCGACCAGATAGTCTATGATGGTGCTGAAAACAATCAAGGAGAGAAATCGCCAATCCCACCATCCATAAAACACATAGCTGGCGGCAACAATCAACAGGTTTTGCAGTCCCAGATTTTGCCGTGGCACCATCCAGTAGAATGCAAACACCACCGGTAGGAAAATGGCAAAATCAATGGAGTTAAAAAGCACTTTCTTCGGTTGGTTCTGGTGCCGCTACACTGGGCACAGTGTGTTGATTGTTGCGTTGAGCGTTAAATTGAAACGATTGGCTTATATTTAGCTTAGCTGTCTAAGATAAGTAACATTTCCGCCTGTTCGATTTGAATGAGTATCGGTAACCATGGTTCTCCGCTCATTTGAGGTTCGTTGATTTTTCAAAAATTTCTTTAGGAATATTAGCCAGGTGGTTATTCGTGAAGCAGTATATATTGTCTTCAATTGGCAATTCCGCTTTACTGTGGACCTCTACTAATTCAGCTGCAACAGTTTTTGAAAGTTGAGATTTGAAGATTCGATAGTGGTTGAGGGACAATAAGAATTCGTAGATCAAATGCGAATCACCTGGCTGCTTGTTTCCCATAGCCTCAGAGTATTCTATGATTAACATCGGAGCATTTTGGTGACCTAGAATTTGTCGAGCACCCCGTAGGGCATTTAACTCATAACCTTCAATATCTATTTTAATTAATTTTATTTCAGTGTTATCAGAGAAGTATTCGTCCAAGCTAATTTCATCAATGTTATAGCTATCAGTTTCTTCCTCTGGTTTTATCAGCGAAGAACCGCCCCTATTAATATCCCATCGGTCATAAATTTTGGTTGCTTTACGCTCTAACCCAACCGCGAAACTTTCTATCTCAATGTTTTGAAAATTATTCAACTTAACGTTGTCTTCAAGAATGCTTCTGGTTTTTGGATTTGGCTCAAAAGCCAGGACCATACACTTACCTTGAAATAAATGCGAAACGTAGAGCGACATCAGTCCAATATTAGCTCCAACATCTACAAATGTATCCCCTTGATTTAAAACCTTACCGATAACATGTAAAGTGCCCTCTTCGTAGCTGCCATTGAGGTATAAACTTCTCTCAACTCCCAAATCAGCAATTGGATCAATTTTTATTTTAAATCCATAAAGGGTATCAATGATCATCCCAGCTTCCATTCTTGGAAGCAAAAATTTCTTCAAAAAAGTCGAAATTCTTCGGGTTCCCCGGATGTTGACATTATTGATTTGATGGAAAATATTATACTTATTCACGTTGGTCCATTAATGCAAATTGCAAGCTCTGTAGAAAGTGTAGCTGGCGAGAATTAAAGAGAAGGTTTATGCTTTAGTGTTCTTGGGGCGCAAGTGTATCCACAGGTGCCAACCCATCCACGAGGCAAAAGGCATCCATCTAACCGGCAGAGGTGGCGCGTGCATAAACCGCTTGTACCATCGAACCGGATTGAAATGGACAAAGTCCTTTTTTATGCGCTTGATGTCGTAAACAGTGGCATAAGGATTCATGGGACCATCTGTGTTACGGTGGATGAAATTTTCCATTTTCAGGTAATTCCAAAGTCCAAATTCCTTTGCGTTGGCCAGGTGCATGGCGTAGATTTTCCCCGGAGCGTATCCAGTAAAATACATTAAAATTAGTCCAAGCCTCCTGAAAATTGCAATGGAAACAAGGTAATTGAGCGACCATTTTGCATACATCATAATGATCAACTCTCCCGATGGCTTTAGCACACGAGCAATTTCCCGTTGGGCCACCTCTATTTCTGGAATCACCAGCAAAACACCGTGACTGAAAACAATGTCGAAATGATTATCAGGGTAAGGGTTTTCAAGAGCAGAACCCTGTTTGATTTCATCGTAATCCAGGTTGGCCAACTCAAAGCGCATCTTCACGCGTTCTACTGACTCATGGGTGAGATCCAGACCCGACCATCGGCCTCCTCTGCGAATAATCTGTTCAGCATCCGCGCCTTGTCCCAATCCGATTTCGAGCACCTTTTTGCCTTCAAAATCAATGTTGTCAAGGCATTTAAGAATATGTCCTCCTCTTTCATACCGGTATTGGTCGTAGCGTTTAAAAAAGGCTTTGTACCCTTCACGACTTTTTTCGTCTAGTACACCAACAAGCGCTTCCCCACAAGGGTTGCCTTCCCAAAATGATTGTATTTCAGATTCGTTCATAGCACTAATCCAATTAGAACTTAAGGTTGCAGATTGTGAAGATTTGCAGGTTAAAAGCCTGCAAATATAAAGATAAATTAAAGCAATGTCGAAAGGTGATAGAGGTCCCTTAGGCTGTCATTCTTGGCCTTGGTAAGGTGCTGGTTGATTGTTACTTACACCGTGAATTCAAACCAAAAGGAGCGAGCTGGTCAGTGCTTCGTTTTGGTTTAAGATGAATCCACAGATGCCAACCCATCCACGAGGCAAAAGGCATCCATCTAACCGGCAGCGGTGGTGCATGCATGTAACGTTTGTAAGATCGCATTGGATCAAATCTGTCAAAATTCTTTTTCACTAGTGGCAAGTCATAAACAATCGCATAAGGATTCAAAGGGCCATTCGTATTGTGGTGGATGAATTTTTCCATTTTTAAGTAATTCCACAGCCCAAATTTCTTGGCATTGCTCAGGTGAGTGGCAAAAGTCTTTCCCGGAGCGTATCCCAATGTATACATCGCGAATAGTCCAAGTCTTCTGAAAATAGCGATGGAAACAAGGTAGTTCAGAGACCATTTTGCATACATCATCATGATCAGTTCTCCCGAAGGCTTCAAAACACGGGCTATTTCCTGTTGGGCGATTTCTACATCTGGAATATGATGTAACACACCGTGACTGAAAACAATGTCGAAATGATTATCAGGGTAAGGTATTTTTAGTGCCATTCCTTGCTTTCATCGTAGTCGAGGTTGGCCAACTCAAAACGCATCTTCAGTTACGATACGGATTCCGGGGTGAGGTCTAATCCTGATCATTGACCTCCTCTGCGAATAATTTGTTCGGAAACTGCACCTTGTACCAATCCGATTTCGAGCACCTTTTGCCTTTAAAATCGATGTTGTCGAGGCATTTAAGAATGTGTCCACCTCGGTCATAGCGGTATTTGTCATAGCGCTTAAAAAAGGATTCATATCCAACCCGGCTTTGTGCGTCTAATCCATCAACCAGTGCTTCTCCGCAGGGGGGTACTTCCCAAAATGATTGAATTTCAGATTCGTTATAGTACCAATCCTAATTGGGACCAAAGGTCAAGGTTTGAAGAGATAGGCATGATTTAAGGCCTGCAAATATTTTGATAAAATGAAGCAAGCTGAAAGTAGTAGGAGGTCACTTTGATTCGGAGTTTTTGATCGGGTTATGATGGGGATTCTAAAAATTGACATTCAACCCGGCTTTGCCCATGCAGCTTGTCCATTTATAGAATGTGTTCAATTTGACCGGGAGGGAATATAATTCTGAGGGTTATTGCTATATTTGCCCCCACATTTTACCCAGATGCGAAAATCGACATTTCCCACCATTAATTTATCCTGACAAAACTTGTCTGTAACACTACCTTTCCGTAGGGTTTGGCCAGCCATGCTCTTGTTAATTTGTTTGTCGCTAAGTTCTTGTATTTCCAACAAGAAAACGGTTTACCTACAGGATAAAAGTGCAGACAATCCGGTAACGGAAACAAACAGCAAAACATACAATGTTCCAGCTTACCGTTATTTGATTCGACCGGGAGACGTACTTTCGGTGAAAATAAGCGGTTTATCTGCAGCAGAATATAAGATGCATGAATTAACGGGCGACCAACCGCGAACAACTTCCAGCCAGGCCAATCCGTTTTTACAAGGATTTCAGGTAGACAGCGCAGGCGCAGTTGATCTCCCCCTTTTGGGCAAGGTTGTAGTCGGAGGTTTGACCCTTGAATCTGCTCGTAATGAGTTGGTTTCCAGAGCCTCAAGGATTGTTCCAAACCCCGTGGTGAAACTACATTTTCTCAACTATTATGTGACGGTCTTGGGTGAAGTCAATTCTCCCGGTGTTCAGCTATTGTTTCAATCTACACCAACCTTGCTAAATGCAATCGGGCAAGTAAACGGAATGACAAGTTTTGCTGATATCAGGGCAGTGAAAGTAATTCGCACCATTGGTGATCAAACCAAGGTTTTCAACGTTGATTTGACAGATCAGGAAGTGTTGGGTAGCGAGAATATCTACGTCTATCCCAACGACATTATTTACATCCGGCATTTGAAGATAAAGAAATACGCCTCGAACAACCTTCCTTGGGCCCTGCCCGCACTCTCCACATTGGCAGTAGTTTTGACGCTTATTGTAACATTGAGAAGATAGTGGAAAAGGAGCCGATATATGTCAACAATCGAGGTCAGGCAGATGAGATTGACGTAAAACGCTTGCTGGTTCGCTATGCGCGTAATTGGATATGGGTGTTGTTGTCGATTGGGGTGTTCGCCACTTTGGCTTATTTGTACATCAGATACAATCCTAATATCTACAGGGTAAGAGCCAGTGTGTTGGTGGAGGATAACTCCAATTTGTCTGATCCATCAAGTTTGCTTTTTGAAGAAGGGTTGATTCGAAGCAAGGAAAAAGTGGCCAACGAAGCAAGTATCATCGGGTCATACCCTATTATGCGTGAAACCGTTGAAATCCTCGATTTTCAGGTATCCTACTATAATGTCAGACGAGTACTGGTCCCTGAGATTTACAACCAATGCCCCTTTATAGTAACCCTTGATACCCTGGGCACTATTGATGAAATGGATTTGCTTCCTTTTGACATTCCCTTTGACGTAGCTATTCACGGCCATCAGACTTTTAGTCTTTCTCTCAATGCTGAGGAGTACGAAAACCTGTGGTTTGACAAGGAGTTCAATTTCAATGAACCAATAACAATTGGGGATTTTGCCTTTTCCATCCAGCTGAGGGACTATTACAAAGGAGATCAGGTTGGAGTGCTCGAAGGCGTCCAATACCAGTTTGTCGTTAGGGACTTGCATCAGTTAGCGCTGGAATACCGAAACCGCTTGAGTGTATCACCTCAAAATAAGGAATCTTCCATTTTGGAGTTGACGATGGAAAGCCCAATTCCGAGCAAGGCGATTGACTTTTTGGAAGGGTTAACTGAAAATTATATTCGGCACAATTTGGCTGAAAAGAACCGCATTGCTGACAACACTATCCGGTTTATTGATAGAGAGTTGGCGTTGATTTCGGATTCGCTTCAACGGGTAGAGGTCGATCTGGAGGTTTTTAAATCGGCCTCCAAAATAAATGACATCAGCTCAGTAGGTGAAAGCCTTTTGAGAGAGTACACAATGTTGGAGTCTGATCTTGCTCGTGAAGGATTGAAGTTGAAATATTACGCGCACATTCGACAGAAACTAACTGGTGACAAGGATTTTGAAAATCTGGTTTCGCCAACGGCCTTTGGGGTGAATGATCCTTTACTTGAAAGCTTAGTTTTGGACTTAATCCGACTTCAGCTACAAAACAAATCGCTTCTCAAAAATGGAGGTATTGAAAACCCCATCGTAAAGATGAATAATGGCCGGATTGAGGACCTCCTTTCCACGGTGCTGAGCAGCGTAGACGACTTGTCCAAGTCTTCTGATATACTGGTTTTGGATGTTGAAAAACGGCTCAAAGAAATCGATCGGTCTGCACGCATGTTACCTGGCTCCGAACGAGAATTGGTGACGATTCAACGGATGCTTGATTTGAGCGAAAAGACCTATATCTTTTTGTCTGAGAAAAGGGCAGAAGCTGCCATAGCAAAATCATCTAATATTCCAGATATTAAGATTGTTGAATCAGCGATGCTGCAATCTACATCGCCTATATCTCCAGTTAAAAAGATGATTTATCTGGGGGCATTTTTGATTGCTCTGGTATTTCCCATGGTGCTCTTGATTATCCAGGAGTATTTCAATGACAAGGTAAGAGGCAAAGAAGACTTGCTCTCCCTTTCACAAATTCCTTTCCTTGGGATAATTCCTACCTCCGTTTCCAAAGAAGTTGCACCAGTCTCTAAAAAGCCCAAATCATCTGTTGCAGAGTCCTTCAGAATTCTCCGGTCCAACATAAATTTCATGATTCCGGAGAACGGGAATAAAAAGATCATTCTATTGACGTCTTCGTTGTCGAGAGAAGGAAAAACGTTTTGTGCTATCAACTTGGCTGCCATCATTGCCATGTCGGGTAAAAAAACGGTCATTCTAGGTTTGGACCTTCGTAAACCCAAGATGCATTTAAGTCTGGAGCTGAGCAATGATCAAGGGATTTCCAATTTTTTAGCAACCGGGGAGAACTTGGAGAAATACATTGTTCCCACAACCGTAAAGAATTTGTCAGCTATACCTTCCGGGCCTGTGCCACCAAATCCTTCGGAATTGCTGATGGGGGAAAACTTCAAATTAATGATTAGCAAATTGCAGGAGGATTTTGACTACGTGATCATTGATACTCCTCCCATAGGGTTGGTAACGGATGCCTACCTGATGGAAAAAATAAGCGACCTAATTGTGTTTGTTGTTCGTCAGGGTAAAACGCCAAAAGAGTTGGTGAAGAATGCCAATGAATTATACGTTGATGGAAAGCTAACTAACATTGGAATGATTTTGAATGATGTAAAGGCCAGAGGCAAGTATGGCTATTCCTATGGCTACGGTTATGGTTACGGCTACTACGATGAGGAACCTCGAGGAATTTGGCAGACCATCTTACATCGTTTTGGGAAGGTTTAACACTTAGGATTCGGTTACTTTAGGTCTTGCTCAGGAATTTCTTACACGGTTAGGTTAGATTCACATAAATTTGATTTTCGAATGTCTTCAAGTTCTGGGAATTGTCTCGGGTAAGAAAGAGTTCGTGTTGTAAATAACTGTTTTTTGTTGGTTGAAGATTGTTCTTCGCCCGATCGTTTTTTGACCGTGGATTTAAAAAAAATACTCCATAAATTGTTGGGACGATCTTTCGGAGAAAGCGAGTTTAGCCGGAATATTCTGACGTTACTGACCGGCTCCACTATTGCACAGGCAGTGCCGATTCTGATTGCGCCCATTCTGACCCGAATCTACAGTCCTGCCGAGTATGGAACGCTGGCAATATACGTCTCGATTGTAGCACTCGTGTCAGTGGTTGCCACTGGTCAGTACGAGTTGGCTGTGGTGTTGCCAAAAGAAGAAGGCAAGGCCGTAAATCTTATGGCGCTGGTTTGGTGGCTGGTCACGATCGTGAGTATTGTGATTGCAGTTTTAATTTTCTTTTTTGAAGATGAAATCATTTTCCTGATAGAAAATGAGTCGGTGCGGCCGTGGCTAATGCTTGTCCCTCTTTCTGTTTTTTTAACAGGAGTCTATCAATCTTTTAACTACTATGCCACTCGCTGGAAACAATTTAAAATGCTTGCAAGTAATCGAGTTGTGCAGGCTGTTGTGACACCAGGAGTTAAGCTCGGTTTTGGGTGGTTTGGCTTTACGACTAATGGCCTTATTGCGGGAACAATTGTTGGTCAGGCAATGGCGGTAGGTTTGTTGGTAGGCAGGCTAAGAAAATACATCAAGCCCGACTTGAAAGGCATCAGACGTGAAGAGATGAAAGTTGTGGCGAGGGAGCATCAAGATTTTCCCAAAGTGGGCATGTTGCAAACTTTCCTCGACTCTTTCAAGGAAAGCGGAATATTGTTGGTCATTTCTGCATTTTTTGGTGCTACCGCTCTAGGTTATTACTCATTCGCTTACCGAATTTTGCGCATGCCATTGAACCTGATTGGTTCGTCCGTTACTTCAGTATTTTACCAAAAAGCCAATGAAATTCACAACGATGGCCAGTCTATATGGCCTCTGACCAAGAAAATAATCTTGCGGTTGGCATTGGCTGCTTTTCCCATATTGCTGATAGTTGTTTTATTTGGCCCCCAATTGTTTGGATGGGTTTTTGGAAAAGAGTGGAGTGTCGCAGGAGAATACGCGAGGCTTCTAAGCCCTTGGATCATGGCGCATTTTATTGGTTCTCCAGTTTCCTCGGTGCCACTCATTCTGCAGAGGCAAAAAACTTTTCTATATATTGGTGCCGGTTATTCACTCTCTGTTTTTGGAATGTTTTTTCTTTGTGGTGGGGGATTTGATTGGAATATCGATTTAACACTTGGAATCGTCTCGGGCTATGCCAGTGCATATATGGTTGGTGTAATCATTTGGATCAGGCATATTTCTATCAAAGGTGGAAAGTTGAACATAGCATAACGTGCAAAAGAAAAAACCGAGAAAGAATCAGGTCGAGGTCATGGAGTTTTTACACCGAGCGGCAGCTGCGGGAAAAGAGAAAATGGAATTTTTAGAGAACTTAATTGACCAAGGCATTGGCGCCAGGTTATCACAGCAAGCCTTAAGGAGCAAGCAAGTCGCAAACAGGCGACAATCGTTTATTACTCAAAGTGTTATTATATGAAATTAGAGAATAGCGTTCTCAAATTCTTAAATGGAGTTGAATTTGACAACGGGTTAGATGTGAAAGTTTCGCAGCCGGAACTGGAAATCATAACCAGGCTTGACAAACTTGAGAAGCTAACCAAAAATAAAAGGATAGTTCACTTGGGTTGTTGTGATCACATTCCCTTGATAAAAGAGAAGATTAAAAACAATATCTGGCTTCACGCCAGAATCACCAAAGATGCTGAACGGTGCATTGGAGTTGATATTGATGAAGAGGGCATTAACTATTTGAAGTCAGAGTTGAATTATGACAACGTAGTCAAAGCAGACATTACCTCTGACGTTATTGAAGAAATTACATCCAGTCATTGGGACTATATTGTGATTGGCGAAATATTGGAGCACATTGATAATCCCGTGGATTTTTTGTCCAAAATCAAGAAACTGTATGGTGGGGTCATTGACAAAGTGATTATTACAGTGCCAAATGCCTTCTCGTACACGAACTTCAGCGGAATAAAGCAACATTGCGAAATAATTAATTCAGACCATCGCTATTGGTTTTCACCTTACACCTTAGCTAAGGTTGGAACAATTGCCGGACTTAAGCTGCAAGAATTCTTCTATGTTCAGGAAGTTAAACCGACCATTGGATTAAAACCGAAATTGATGGTTTTTCCTTATTTCAAAAGGATTGGCAGAATAAACAGATTGAAGAAATATCCTGCATTCAGAGATACAATACTTGCTGTGTTGACCTTTGCTCCCGATGAAAAGTAAACTGTTCTTTTTTACCCAGTCATTTCCTTTTTCGATTGCCCAGGAGACCAATTTTATTAAAAACGAGATCAGTATACTTTCTGAATCTTTTTCGGATATAGAGATTTTTCCGTGCCGGGTCGGAGGAGAGATGGAAGAACTTGGATTTAACTATTCCCTGAATCAGAAATATAGCGATCACCTTAAACGGGTTAACTCAACTAATTATTTCAAAAGGTTTTTGTTCGGATTGTTCACTCCGTATTTGTACGGTGAACTGCTGTTGAGTTTTTCAAAAATCAACTCGCCACGGAAGTTTTTAAAACTGGTCAACAACTCGTTTCTCATCCAGTCAAGGTTGGACTGGTTTAAAGAAAACCTGACACTTCCGAAACAAGAGAATAGTGTGTTTTATACCTATTGGTTTGATATCAATACTTGTGCACTGGCCATCTTTCTGAAGAATAATTCTGCGCGAGTAATTTCGAGAGCCCATGGAATTGATGTTTACGAGGAACGGAATGAAAACTATTTTCCGTTTAGAAAGTATGCCTTTGAGTTTATTTCAAAGGTGGTAGTGATATCGCAATATGGCACCAATTACATGAAGGAAAAGTATCCTCAATTTGCAGATAAGGTGCGGTACGAAGCCTTGGGTGTCAACAACGATGAAACCGCAGTTTGCTTTCCTTCTTCAGACAAAACGGTTAGAATTTTTTCGTGCTCCTCCCTGATCAAAATTAAGCGGGTGCAGTTGATTTACCAATCGTTGAAGGAGTTGAGAAAGCAGATACCTGAATTGACCTTTCATTGGACACATTGTGGTGATGGAGAATTATTGGAACAACTAAGAGAAGATATTTCTGAAATGCCAGGTTTGGAGGTGGAGTTGTTGGGGCATCTTAGTAACCGGGAAGTCTTCGATTTTTATCGTAATAATTCAATTGATTTTTTCATTCATTTAAGCGCTACCGAAGGAATACCAATGGTCATGATGGAAGCTCAGTCCTTTGGAGTGTTGATTATCGCAACGGATGTTGGAGGTGTTGCTCAACTAGTGAAAGACAAAGATAATGGCTACTTGTTACCACCGAATCCAACTGTAGACGAGGTGGTGAGTCAGGTGCAACGTTTTTTAAAATTGAGCGAGCAGGAAAAATCGAGATTAAGGGCCAATTCGAAAGATAATTGGAGGAAGAATTTCAATGCCACGGTGAACTACAGAAAGTTTGCTGAAATTTTTTACGAACCGGAGCCATAAGTTCAAAAAGGATAGACTCCTCGGTAGAGAAAAATAGGACAGGCAACTGTGCGAGTACTTGATTAATTGGTGCCAGATGAGCTTTGGGCAGGAAATGTCGAAACACTATATTTGCCCAATATTTCAATCGCATTATGAGCTCTGAAGTATCCGATATACCTGCCATTGGGGTTTTTCTGTCCACAAGGCAAGGGATTCTCAACGCGTGGCACACCCTGATTGGCAAAATCTAAAGGGAACGGTAAACCCAAAAATACTAGTATGGAACGAAGCTATCAGGTTTGTAGCAGATGTGTAATGGATACGACTGATCCTGAGATTTCATTTGATCAGAATGGTGTGTGCAATCATTGCCACACGGCAGATAAAAAGCTGAATTCTATCTTTTATACCGATGAGGCAAAGCGGGATTTGGAGCTCAAGCGGTACGTTGAAATCATCAAAGAATCCGGAAAAGGGAAAAAGTATGATTGTGTCATTGGACTGAGTGGAGGAGTTGATAGTTCTTACCTGGCGTCTGTAGTAAAAGAGTTGGGGCTTCGACCATTGGCAGTACATATAGACAACGGTTGGAATTCTGAACTGGCGGTCAAAAATATTGAAAACATCATTACCCGATTAGACATTGATTTGCATACGCATGTCATTGATTGGGAAGAGTTCAGGGATCTTCAATTGTCCTTTTTAAAGGCATCGGTTGTCGATTTGGAAATGTTGTCTGACAACGCCATACAGCTTGGCGTATATCGGGTTGCCAGGAAGTACGGTGTCACTTATTTCGTTGACGGGACCAACTATGCGGCAGAATCCATTATGCCAGGTTCCTGGTTTTATGTGCCTAAATACGACAGTTTAAATATTCGCTCCATTTTCAGGCGCTTTGGCTCAGGAAGACGACTAAAGACCTTTCCCGTTGCATCTTTGCGGGAATACATACTTTTTATGTACCTGAAAAAGTTCAATAATATCTCGCTTTTGAACTATGTTCCTTATCAAAAGAAGGAAGCTCAAAAATTGCTGATTGATAAATTCGATTGGCGGGATTACGGTGGAAAGCATTATGAATCAAGAATTACCAAATTTTATCAGGCCTACATTCTTCCACAGAAATTTAACATTGACAAGCGAAAAGCTCACCTCTCCAGCTTGATATGTTCAAAGCAGATTACGAGGGAACAGGCATTGGAAGAATTAAATATTCCACTTTACAATGCTGAGGACTTAGAGGTTGATAGGGAGTTCTTTTTAAAGAAACTTCAATTAACCGAAACTGAATGGGAGCAGATTATGGGAGCAGCTCCAAAGCCACATCTGGATTTTCCTGCCTACTATGGATTTCATTTAAAACTGGCTAAGTTGAAAAGAAAGATTCTGGGGTAACAGAGATGGCCGGCAATGATAGAATAAAAGTGGCATTTCTTGGCAATCAGCTGGCTCCAGGAGGCGGAGCGATGAGCTTGTTTTTAATGGTTCAATCGCTCGATTCTAATCGATATGAGAAACATGTTCTCTTGTCTGATTGCCGATCAGAGCCAATGCGCGAGGAACTTTTGAGTCATTGTGAAAAGATAACTGTCTTAGAGATTGATCAGGTCGAGAGCTGTCAAACCAGCATGACCTCCCCATTCGGGTTAGCGCTTCGGCAGTATAAGCTGACAGGACTAGGACCGGTGGTTGACTATTTGAAACAGAATCAGATTCAGGTGTTGCATGTCAATAATTCTGTCTTTTCACACCTTTATGAGGAAATCAAAAAGCAGACAGGCGTAAAGATCGTGAGCCATGTGAGGGAATTGATTCAGCATGATGGATTGGGCAAAGTAGCTCGAACAATCGCAAACAACATCAGCCGATTTTCTGATGCAATTGTTGCAATCAGTGATAATGAGGCACAACTGTTTCGTGAGCATTCCAACCTATTTGTGGTTGCTAATCCCTTCGATTTTTCAGCAATTGACATAGAGCCACGTGCCCTTAGAAATGAGTTGGGTGTTGGAAAAGACTGTGTACTGGTGGCGATGATGGGAAGGTTTCAGCCGGAAAAAGGGCATCTGAGCTTTCTTCGCGTTCTGAAGCGGCTTCTAGAGCATGATTTGGTGCAGGCAGAAATTAAGTTTCTTATTGTTGGAGTGACCCCTCATAAAAGCGGTTGGAAGCAGCTGGTGAAAAGACTTTTAGGCCGAGATTACCGGCACAAGGTCTTACGCTTTATAGCAAAAAATGAGTTGTCCGACTATGTCTATTTGCTCCCCTACACCAGGGAAGTACTTCCAGTTGTCAAGGAATTAGATATTATGGTGCGGCCCTCCGATCATGGAGATCCGTGGGGAAGAGATATTATTGAATCGATGGCGTTAGGCAAACCCATCGTTGCTTTTGGGAAGTCCACCTTTTATGTGGAAGAAGGCAAAACTGGATTTTTGATTCCTCCAGGTAATTTAACTGCAATGGCCGAGAAGATTGCGCTGCTCGCAGACGATCCTGAACTGCGTTACACAATCGGACAGGATGGTGTGCAGAAGATTCGGTCAAAATGTGATCTAGAGGCCTATGGTCCACAGATCGAACGAGTTTATGAATCGTTGTTGACGCAGGAACCTTATCCGGGCTGAGAATGGGGGACAGAATAAAATTACAAGTTCAGAATCTTGTCGCTCCCTTTGGAAATATATCCGAAAGGCCCATATCGTGGCTGGACTATTTTTTAATGTATTTGTTAATGGGTATCTCCAGTATGCCTTTTTTGGTAGGTGATGCTTTTTTGGTATTCGGCTTTCTCTTCACACTTTTCCTTTTTCTGCTACGGGGCAAGGCGCTGAATCCCCTGATTATGGTCTATTCAGCCGTCTACCTGTTATTGTTTGTAGGCCATGTTTTCTTTTTCGAAAAGTTTGAGCTGTTCATTTTCGTAGCCTTCTTTATCAGGATTTTTTATGCCTATTTTACGATCAAGTTGATTGGAGCAAGGGTGGGGGAAGTCTTTATCAAAATCATGACCTTTTTCTCAACTACCAGCATTATTATCTATTTTCTGCTACTAGTTGTCCCAGGCTTTGAGTCCTTTCTGGTCGATACGTTGGCCCCACCATTTTATCGCATCACCCTGCAACAAGACTACAAACACATTCTCATCTATACAGTCAATTTTAGAGGAGGGCTATTTTTACGTAATCCAGGGCCATTCTGGGAGGCCGGAGGGTTTGCTGTTTTCCTTAATCTCGCTTTGATGCTCAACCTAATCAGAAAGGGGAAGCTTTGGAATATGCAAAATAGCTTGTTTATGGTTAATATCCTCACAACTCAATCTACTGGGGGATATGTGACCTTAATTGCGCTGTTGGTGACTTTTGTGTGGGTAAAACAACAAAAAATTATTGCCTTGGCCATGGTGGCAATATTGCTGCTTTCTGTCTATTACGTTTCAACAGTATTGCCATTTTTAGGGGAAAAAATCAACGAGCATATTGAATTTGTATCTGGGGCAAATACCGATTTTTTACCTAGAACCAGGTTCGTAAGTGCACTGGAAGACTACAAAACATTTTTGGAATCCCCGTTCATTGGAAAGGGCCGTTTTTTGCACGGGACAGCAGATAATTTTAACAATAAAACCCTTGAATATCGAAACAATGGAACCTCCAATTATTTTGCAGTTTTTGGTTTGGCTGGGGTATTGTTCTTTTTCGGAATGATGACGTATTCGTTTCGTTTGTACTGCCAAAGGAGTAATTTTTCGACACAATTCGCGTATTTTTTAATTGTTGTTATGCTGGTCATGGGTTTTTCGCAGCAGTTGTTTTACAAACCATTTTTTATGGGCTTTTCATTCATGTTTGTTGTTGCATTAAAAGGTGTTCAACGTCCCATCACAAGGAGCAAGCCCGTATTGGGAGATACCCAATAATACCGTAACCCCTGAATTCACCACCACACTTAGGTTAATGACTGTCTTTAAGTCAATTGAATTCTTCCAGCGCGGTCTTCAATCAGAACAAATGGTCAGATAGCCAGTCCAGAAGTTTAATCCGGGATATCTACATTCAAGCCGGATGAAAATTTTAATTTCGCACATGAATATTAAACGGTTGGCATGAAGGTATTAGGAGTTCATATTGGTCACGATAGCAGCGCGGCTTTAGTGGTTGACGGGAAAATTATGGCCGATGTAGCCGAAGAGAGGTTCAACAGAATAAAGCATTACGCTGGATTGCCAGTTAAGGCGATTGAATATTGCTTGGAATCTAACGGCCTGACCATTGATGACATTGACATCATTGCCGTCCCCTCAGCAATGAGCATGAAAAGGTTAAATTACCTCTTCGGTCTAAAAGGCGATAGAGCCGAAAAGCTGACTACCGCAAGGAAGTTGCTCAACTTGTCAAAAAAAGCCCTGCGAAATACAGCAGAGCAGCCACCATTGTATATAAAGAATTTCCCTATTGCTGAATCTACTGCAATAGAGCATGTGGAACACCACCTGGCCCACGCTGCATCGGCCTATTACACAGGAGGACTTGAAGACAAGCAACTCATCGTGACGATGGACGGAGCTGGGGATGGAGTTTCAGTTGCCCTTTGGCGCGGGGAAGGAAAGACGATAACTCCACTCAAAAAATTTGATACCACAGCTTCATTAGGTTGGTTCTACAGCAATGTAACAGAGGCATTGGGATGGATTCACGGAGATGGAGAAGGCAAAACAATGGGCCTTGACCCTTACGGAAGTACCGAGAAGACCAAAGGAGTTTTGGATGGATTTTATCCCAGATTTAAGGATGGAGACTTAGTTGAACCACACGATTTCGGAGTCTCCAGTGTTTGGAATGACAACGGGGCGAACCAATTTCACTTTGACGAAGCCAATGATATTCACGAATTGGTGAAAAAATTCGGCAAAGAAGACATTGCTGCTGAAGCTCAACGTGTATTGGAGGAGCAAGCTTTTGAAATCGTTTATCCGTGGCTCGAAAAGGAAAATACAAGGAACCTTAGTTGTGCAGGTGGTATTTTCATGAATGTCAAATTGAATCAGCGAATTTGGGAATCGGGCAAGGTCGATCATCATTATGCGTATCCTAATTCTGGAGATTCAGGTTTGGCGCTTGGGGCCGCCCTTCATTCCTATTACAAGGCCTGCCCTGAGGCACCGCTGGTTCGAATAGAGGATATATACTGGGGTACTGAATACACTGAAGAGGAAATAGAGGAAACATTGAAGCTTCGGCATTTGAAATATACCAGAGTTGAAGACATCGAGGCGTACGCAGCAGGACTTCTGGTGGATAATAAAATCATAGGTTGGTTTCAAGGAAGAATGGAAAGTGGCCCCAGAGCTTTGGGTAATAGATCCATTTTGATGAGCCCGCTTCGGCCAGAAAACAAAGATGTGATCAATGCCAGGGTAAAATTCAGAGAAGCTTTTAGACCCTTTTGTCCCTCATTATTATGGGAAAAAAAGGAGGACTATCTCGAAAATGTGCGGGATGAATTTTTTATGATAACTTCTTTCACTTGCAAAGAGGAAAAGAGAGCAAAAATCCCCGCGGTAGTTCATGCAGATCAAACAATGAGACCGCAAACCGTCAAAAAAGAATTCAATCCACGGTTTTGGAAACTAATCAAAGAATTTGGCGACAAAACAGGAGAATATATCCTGTTGAATACTTCTTTCAATGTAATGGGAGAGCCGATTGTGAATCAACCTAGAGATGCGGTCCGTTGTTTTTATGACAATGGCCTGGATTATCTCATCATTGGCAACTTTGTGTTGTCTAAAGAACAACCAAATTAAGGAGGAGACAAATTTTTTCCCCCACCCTTTGGGGAAATTTGAATCCCACTACTCGTTGGGAACAAATCGATTCGCGGCATAGATAACAACGAAAATTCCGCATTTCAATCTTCAAAATGGATGAGCCTTATATGCATTGGTAGATTTCCTTACCCCGAAGGAATGGCTTCGACCAAGAGGGTTCAACATTTTCTTGACGCATTCCAAAGTGCAGGTCAGGATGTAAGTGTATTGTTGCTGGGCACTCCTCCCTGGCCTGGTCAAGAAAAAAAAGGAAATTTTAAGGAAATTCCCTATCAGGTATTGCCAATAGGTAATTCTAATTGGAAGAGGTTGCTTTCCATTCCCATGATAGTTCTCCTGGTGAGGGAATTGTTGGTGAAGCGAAAATCAATGGATGCACACAACACCGTATATATATACGATGGAATAAATTTTGAAAACTTCGCATTGGCTTGGCTAGCGCGAAAATTGGGATATAAAGTTGTAGTAGATATCGTAGAGGATTACACATCTGAGCCAGGCACTATTGGATGGGGAAGGAAGTTAAACCTGAAATTTCAAAACTGGTCAGAATGCCATTTACATCAGCTGGTGGATGGAGTTGTCGTGATCTCTACTTATCTGGAAACGAAACTTAGAAAGCAGACTCAAAACAAGGTCCCGATAGCCTTAATTTCAATAGCGACAAAAATCGTTGAAGGCCTGCCGGAAAGAAAGTCAGACGAGCAAATGGTTAAATTTATCTACTCAGGATCGTTCGGAGAAAAGGATGGAGTTGATGTGCTGTTGAATGCTTTTGACAAGGTGTCGGCAAGATTTTCCAATTGCCAGCTTTTGCTGTCAGGAAAAGGCAGAAATGCGGCAAAGTATAAGGACGATAATACCAATGAAAAGGTCGTGTTCGTGGGATACCTGGATGACAAGTCTTTTTACCAATTTTTAGCCGAAGGCGATGCTATGTGCATGACGAGAATTGAAAGCCAATTTGCCAATGCGGGATTTCCTTTCAAACTGGGAGAATACCTCGCTACCGGAAAGCCTGTTATTGCCTCCGAAGTGGGAGATGTCGGTCACTATTTGTCAGACAAGGAAAACGCATTGCTGGTGCAGCCGGGAGATAGTGCCACCCTTCAAAAGGCAATGGAGTTTGTTTTGACGAGGCCTTCAGAAGCAGCTGAGATCGGAATGCGCGGGCGGGAAGCCTGTAAGCGTCACTTCAGTGCTGAAAAAAACGGGAAAATGTTATTAAACTTCATCAACTCCCTGCATTGATAATGTTGATATTTGAGGTCAAATATTTCTTGTCATCTTTTTTCAAGTCAATGTTCCTGACAAAATAACCCGATTATCCAAATCTCATGTGTGGAGTAGCAGGTATAAAGCATTTTGATTCGCAACGCGAGGTGGCAGAGGCGCAGCTGCAGGAGATGACAAATGTTCTGTCACACCGTGGACCCGATGGAGCAGGGTTTTGGATGTCGAAGTCTGTTGGCCTGGGCCACAGAAGATTGTCGATTATTGATCTTCAAACTGGAGATCAGCCTATGCACAGCAAGGATGGACGCGTTTCTATTACTTTCAATGGCGAGATTTACAACTACCTCGAGGTGCGAGAGGAACTCATCAAATTGGGACATCAATTCCGCACCAACTCAGACACCGAAGTAATCATTGAAGCCTACCTGGAGTGGGGGTATGACTGCCTCTCCAAGCTCAACGGAATGTGGGCCATGGCCATTTGGGATGATTCTAAACAGGAACTTTTTATCTCCCGCGACAGGGTTGGTGAGAAGCCTCTTTTTTATTCGGTTTGGGACAATTCATTTCTTTGGGGTTCTGAGATCAAGAGTCTGCTGGCATACGGAGTGCCGCCAGAGCCGGACTTTTCCATGCTTGAAATCTACCTCAGCTTCGGATACGTGCCAGCACCATACAGTTTCTATAAGGGAGTAAAAAAGCTGCGGCCCGGGCATTTTCTTCGGATTCGAGGCAATGATGTTCAGGAAACGAAATATTGGGAACTGCCCGAGTTAGATGAGCAGGACATGCGCCAGGATAAAGCTGCCATCTACCAGGAATTTGATTCTTTGTTCCGTGATTCAGTTCGGTTGCGAATGCGCAGCGATGTGCCCTTTGGCGCTTTTCTCAGCGGGGGATTGGATTCGTCAGCGGTGGTGGCAACCATGGCAGAGTTGCATCCAATGCCAGTGGAGACATTCACCATTGGATATAGTGAGAAACACTTTGATGAACGTCAACTGGCTGCAGAAGTGGCAGCAAAATTTGGCACCAACCATCACGAAAGAATTGTTACTCCCGATAGCGTGGAGTCCTCACTGCAAAGGGTAATTCACCATTATGATGAACCCTTTGGTGATTCGTCTGCAATTCCGACAGGTTACGTTTCCGCCTACGCTCGCGAGAAAGTAAAGATGGTTCTCACAGGTGACGGAGGCGATGAGGTGTTGTCAGGATATACCTCCTATCAGGGAGAAAAATTTGCCGGGCAGTATCAAAGGTTGCCTGGATTTGCCAGAAAGGGCTTGCAGGGAGCGGCAGCAACAGCCTCGAAAATGTCTTCCGGCAATCTAAGGTACAAAACCAACCGTGCCGCCCGTGTGTTGAGTGAATCGCAATGGAATTTTCTCGATCGGTTGCAATCCAAAGCATCATGGGTGAGCCAGGAAACGCTTACCGGACTGCTTGCTGGAAAAGAATACTATCCAGTAAAAGATTTTCTCTCCGATTTCATGGCCAAATGCCCTTATCAGGATCCTTTTTATAAGTTGATGTACTATGACTTCAAGCTGTCTCTTCCAGAAGACATGCTGACCAAAGTGGACAGAATGAGCATGGCCCGCTCCCTGGAGACCCGTATTCCATTCTTGGATCACCGGCTCATTGAGATGATGGCCCATGTGCACAAAGACGTGAAACTACAGGGCTACGAGCGCAAAGCCGTTTTGCGTAATTCGGTTGGTCGAAAACTGCCGGAGTCATTGCTTAAGGCACCTAAGAAAGGGTTTACGGTTCCTGTTCGAGAGTGGTTCAAAGCACCAGATTTGGCAGAACAACTTACGAACAATGTAATGCAGGCAGGTTTGGTCGACCCAGTTATCGGTAAGCGCATTATTCAAGAAAATGCCACAGGGAAAATGGATTATGGCAACTTAGTCTGGATGTTGATGGTGTTGCACCGTTGGGCCGGAAATGAAAAATAAGAGAAGTTGGCAGCCAATCACAAAATATTAGTACTTACACCAGCAGTAACGGCCAGGGGAGGAGTCTCCAATTATTTTCAGGCCCTAAAAAACAAGTTTACTTGGCAGGTGGACTACCAGTTAAGAGGGGCAAGAGATTGGCCCTACCGCAAGAGTCGATTACAGGAAGCACTGCGCACGGTGAAAGATGTTTGGGGCTTTGGATACCGACTGGCTACTAGTGACTACAGCATAATTCAAACCAATACTACATTCGACAGGAAAGGAGTGGCTCGGGATGCGTTGTTTCTTCTGGTGTCGCGCGCTTTCAATATTCGGAAAGTCGTTTTTTTTCGGGGGTGGGTTGACAGTATGGAAGCCGACATTGACAATGGATACTTGCGCTATTTTAGGTGGTTCTACTTTTGGGTGGATGCCATGTTGGTTCTTTCCAGGCACCAGGAAATAAGGTTGCGTGAGTGGGGTTATAAAGGCCGCATTTTTATTGAAACAACCTTGGTTGACGAGGCATTGATTGAAGGGTGGTCTGAGGATAAATTGCAACAAAAATTCGCTGGCGATCACCAGCAGATTAACCTGCTTTATTTGGCCCGTGTTGAGGTGGCAAAGGGGATATATGAAACACTTGACACCTATCAGCTATTGGTCAACAAATACCCCAATTTGCACTTGTCAATTGCAGGAGACGGCACTGAAGACGAAGCTGTTCAGAGAAAGATTGAACAGGAATCTATTCCCCGTGTCACGATTTTGGGCCATGTGAGCGATGATGCTAAAATTAAGGCGTACCAGCAGGCAGATATCTACATTTTCCTATCTTATGCCGAAGGAATGCCTAACTCTGTATTAGAGGCAATGGCATTTGGTTTGCCAGTGGTCACCAGAGCTGTTGGCGGTCTCGTAGATTTCTTTGAAAATGGCAAACATGGATTTATTACAGAGACGAAAGATCCTGTCATAATTGCCGATATCGTGCAGCAGTTGCTGGATGATAAAAGCAAACGGGCTCAAATCGGAATCAACAACTACCGGTATGCAAGCGAGCGATTTACGACATCGCAGGTGGTAGCTCGTTTGGAGACTATTTACGCCAGCTTACTGCAATAGACAGAAACAAATAGGAATACAAGAAGCCTGAGGCCATGTGCGGAATCGTTGGATATATTGCAAGAGAAGAACTTCCCAGGGAGCCGATGCTCGAATCACTGAAGCACCGGGGGCCAGATGCCATGGGGCAGTGGAGCACTGAGGTATTGGGGCAACACTTGTTTTTGGGGCACACCCGATTGAGTATTATCGATTTATCTCCGCTGGGCAATCAACCCATGAAAGATGCGGATGAGTCGGTCGTGCTGACCTATAATGGCGAGGTATATAACTTTCAGGAACTTAAAAAGGAACACCTCCAGGGAGTCGCATTTCGATCCGGTTCAGATACGGAGGTCATCTTACAACTCTACAAAAAAATGGGCATCGATTGCATCCATCTCCTCAATGGAGATTTTGCAATGGCCATATTCGACAAAAGAATCAACAAGGTTTTTTTGGTCCGGGACAGGGTAGGGGTGAAACCACTCTACTTTTTTCACAACGATGGTCAGTTGGTGTTTGGCTCTGAGATTAAGGCAATATTGGCAGCAGGAGTAAAAGCGAAATTGGACGAAGATGGTTTGGCCAATTATTTTGCCTTTAAGTACCAGCCGCAAAACGACACACTTTTTCAAGACATTCAACGCGTTGCGCCTGGCCATTGGATGGAGTACGATTTGAACAACCGCATCTTGAAGGAACATTGCTATTGGCGTCCCGAAAAGCAATCGGAATACAGCAATATGTCCTACAGCGATGCCCAGCAATGGTCCGGTGACTTAATAGAGGATGCAACAAAAATCAGATTAGTTTCTGATGTGGCAATCGGTAATTTTTTATCAGGAGGACTTGATTCATCCATACTCGCCAGTCATTTCAAAGAGCGCGAAGATATCCGGCATTATTGTGCCGCGAAATCAGAAGAAGACATTCGAAAAGAGGGAACTTCATCCGATATTCAGTATGCCAGAGAAGTGGCAAAAGCATGGAACATCCCCTTGCAAACAATTGCCATCGGGAGCGAAGAGGCCAGTTTAGAGCAAGTGCGACTGACGTTGAAATACAGCGATGACCTCATTGCAGATGGATCGCAGATTCCCTCGTACCTGATTACCAAAGAAGCCAGCAAAGAAAGCACTGTGATTCTCTCAGGAATGGGAGCAGATGAGCTGTTCCTGGGATATGCCGGTCATCAGTTGGCTTTGTTGTCGCAACGGGCCAATCAATGGCCAATTCCTTTTAAAAGAACGTTGTGGAATCAGATGGCCAATCTGTCCCCCGGAAAAGGTAGTTTCAAATCGTTCAAAAGGTATTTGGTAAAACTGGGACGGTATCAAAACTACCCTCAACACCGGTTTGGTTTATTCAGTGTAGTAGGAGATTACCGCAATTCGGTAGGTGTATTGAAAAATACCGGAGGTGATCCAATGGAGCTGTTCAAAAGTTATTTTCCGGAAGGGCAAGATCCCTTTGAAAGTTTGTTTCATTTTGAGCGCGAAAATTTTCTGGTAAAAAACCTGCACTACCTGGACCGAATGTCAATGGCCAATTCGGTTGAAAGCCGCGTTCCGTTTCTGGATCACCGCATTATTGAACTGGCTTACAGCATGCCAAGGTCATTCAAATTGAATAACTTTGGAGTCGCAAAAAAAGTACTAAAAGATGCTTACCGCGATCGATTGCCAGAAGCCGTTTTAAAACGGAAAAAGGCAGGCTTTGGAATGCCTTTGCGAAGTATATTGAGCAATCAGGCCAAGGTAAATGAATTGTTGGATTTTGATTTTTTTGGAAATTTTTCGTATTTCTCGATACCACATATCAACAACTTGATAAGCCAGCACCAGCGGGGAGACGCAGACAACTCTTCTATTATCTACGCGCTGATTTCTTATCAGGAATGGTACAAAATGTATATTGATTAGAGCACATGGACCAATTGACGCAAAACCTGAAATCAGGTGAAATGAAGATTCTGGAAGTACCCTACCCAGCAATGGGACCGGGCGATGTGCTGGTACGCAATCATTACTCAGTTATCAGTGCAGGTACAGAGGGTAAAACCGTGAAAGATGCACGACTGGGATATATTGGAAAAGCCCGTGCCCGACAGAAAGAAGTAAAACAAGTCATCGAATCTGTTCGAACAAGTGGTTTGGCAGATACCTATCAGCGGGTGATGAACAAGCTGGATGCACCCTCGCCCTTGGGTTACAGTTGTGCAGGAACGGTGCTAGCTGTTGGAGCTGACATTACAGACATTCGTGTTGGTGATGCTGTAGCTTGTGCCGGAAAGAATGCCAGCCATGCCGAGGTGGTTTCCGTTCCTCGAAATCTGGTCGCGAAAGTGCCCGATGGTGTGGACATCAAACATGCAGCGTTTACAACCGTTGCAAGCATTGCTATCCAAGGAATACGCCAGGCAGAACTTCAATTTGGAGAACATGCTGTAGTAATTGGACTCGGACTCATTGGTCAGCTAACAACACAAATATTACAGTCTACCGGAGTGGAAGTGGTCGGAATTGATCTCGAAGATCGCTTGGTGCAAATTGCCCGTGATGGAGGAGCCAAAGCCTCGATGAACAGGAATCAAGTTGATTTGGAAGAGGTAATTGCAGGAGCAACAGGAGGGCATGGCACAGATGCTGTTATTATTACAGCGGGCACATCTTCTCTGGACCCTATAGAGTTGGCAGGAAGGCTTTGCCGCAGGAAAGGTAAAGTAGTGATTGTTGGAGCAGTACCTACTGGCTTTAGCAGGCAACATTACTACAGGAAAGAGCTGGATTTGCGCATGTCAAGTTCCTATGGTCCTGGCCGATACGATGCGAATTACGAGGAAAAGGGACAAGATTATCCTATTGGCTACGTGCGGTGGACCGAAAACCGGAACATGGGCGCATACTTACAAATGCTCCAGACAAATCGATTGGATATGGGGGCGTTGATTTCCCATGAATTCGATTTTGAAAAGGTGAGTGATGCCTACCAGATGATTGTGGACCGATCAGAACCTTTTACCGGTATCGTGTTGAAATACGATGCAGACCGTCCGGTAGAGAAAGCTGTCGTGCTGAAAAAACACAACAACACCGCCCAAAAGGTAAACATTGGATTTGTTGGCGCAGGAAGCTTTGCGCAAAACTCATTGTTACCAGAAGCATCCAAACACGGAGCACTGGTTGGTGTAGCAACAGCTCACGGTCATTCAGCTCGCGGAATTGCTGACAAATATGGCTTTCAATACTGCACTGGAGAGGGAGATGAGGTAATGGCAGATAAAAACATCAACACGGTGTTTATTGCTACCCGTCACCATTTGCATGCATCCAACGTGCTAAAAGCCATTCAGAATGGAAAGCATGTATTTGTGGAAAAACCACTGTGCATGACATTGGAAGAACTGTTGGAAATTCAAAAAGAATACGCAGGTCAATCAACCCATTTGATGGTTGGTTTTAACCGAAGGTTCGCACCTCAGATCCAGGCCATTCGCAAAAAACTCATCGCGGGAGAGCCGCGCGCCATACAATATAGAATCAATGCCGGTAAAGTAGCTCCTGACCATTGGGTGCACGACCCCGTTATTGGTGGAGGTCGTATCATTGGAGAGGTCTGTCACTTTTTAGATTTGACGATGTACCTTGCGGATGCTCCGATTCGTTCCGTTTCTGCTCACGCCATTGCTGATTCCACTGGATTGAATGACACGTTGACAATCAGTGTTTCTTTCCAAAACGGCAGTATAGCGTCTATTGCATATTTTTCCAACGGCAGCAAACATGTGCCAAAAGAGCATTTAGAATTGTTTTGCAACGGGCAGGTGTTTGTCGTTGATGACTTCAAAAAAATGACCAGCTATTCTCCTAAGCCAACGATGCAAAAAGGAAAAGGGCAAGACAAAGGACACCAAACAGAAGTGAAATTATTTTTGCAATCCATCGAAAAAGGACAACCATCACCCATTCCAGCCGAGGAGGTTTTTCTCTCCACATGGGCAACGTTTGCAGTGATAGAATCCATTAAAACGGGTCAGACCATCGAATTGGAGTCGTTCCGTCAGACAATAGGTCAAGAAGGGTGATCATGGATGCCATCAATTTTGAACAAATTCAATCGGCCTTAAAACAGGTCAGAAGCTACGTTGAGAAAGAGGAATTTCGAGGCTACGATCCATACGACATTCTTAATTCCAGTTGGCCATTTGGAGCATTGGGGAAATGGGGCCCTATCATCGCCATCCAACTCCAAAAAAGAAATCCATTTAACTGGCGAAAAATTTTAGGCGTCAAAAAAGGCTACAACCCAAAAGGTATGGGGCTTTTGTTGCATGCTTACTCCTACAAGTACAAGTCGCAACCCGATGCTGAGACACGCCAGCAAATGGACTTTCTATTCGATTGGTTGATGAACAATTCTTCGCAGGGATATAGCGGTTTGTGTTGGGGGTATAACTTCGATTGGGCCAGCCCGGCAAAGTACCTGAAAGCCTATTCGCCCTCCATTGTTGTTAGCGGATTTGTAGCAAAGGGGATCTATGCATATTATGAGGCAACCAAAGACCCAAAGGCAGCTGACGCTCTGAAAAGCATTGGAGATTTTGTCCTCAAGGACTTAGCGGTTTCAGAAGATGAGAGTGGAACCTGTTTTAGCTATACCACTATTGCGACAGATGCTTGTTACAATGCGAGCATGTTGGGGGCGGATTTAATGGCCTTCCTTTTTCAGATTACAGACGAACAAAGCTACGCAGACAAAGCAAAGCGATTGGTCGATTTTACGGTCGCCAAACAGCATGCAGATGGACATTGGAATTACAACATTGACCTGGCTACCGGTGCAGAAAAGACACAAATAGACTTTCATCAGGGCTATGTGTTGGATTCCATTGCCAATGTGATGAAATTGACAGGGTTGTCTGGAGCTCAATATGACAATGCTTTGAAAAAGGGTACGGCCTATTATTTTGAGGAGCAGTTTTTCCCAACGGGAAGATCGAAATGGCGCATTCCGAGAGTCTGGCCTGTAGAAATACACAACCAGTCCCAGGGAATATTAACGCTTTCACGACTAGCGCATTTGGATCCGCAATATTTGGCGTTTGCAGCAAAAATTGCGACTTGGACGATTGAAAATATGCAGGATACCGGGGATGGTCATTTCTATTATAAAAAATACCCTACCCACACCATTAAAGTGCCTTACATGCGCTGGGCACAAGCCTGGATGATGTTAGCATTGACAGAATTGACGGTTGCGCTCGATGCGTCAAAAGGAGAAAAAAATTCCCAAATCGGGAATAAAGCCCAGCAGGATGCCTGATAAAAAAAAGATTCTTTTTTACCTGGGACACCCAGCCCATTACCACCTGTTTAAGCACGTTATTCGGGCCACCAAATCCAGGGGGCATGAAGCGCTTGTTTTGTGCAAAACAAAAGATATTCTGGAAGATTTGTTGAAGCGTGACGGCATGGATTATATCAATATCCTTCCCGAAGGCCGAAAGGACAATAAACTATCCATTTTGTGGGGGATGATTAAGCGAAATTGGAGAATTGGCAAGTTAATTCGTGGGCAAAATATTGACATGATGTTTGGAACGGAAGCAGCCTTAGCCCAAGTCGGATGGGTACTTGGCATTCCAAGTATCATGGTTCAAGAAGATGATTCCAAAGCAATTCCTGCTTTTGCCAGTCTTGCTTACCCATTTGCCAGCCATATATTGGCACCAACAGTTTGTGATGTTGGCCGCTATCAGAAAAAGAAAATTGCTTACGAAGGTTATCACGAGTTGGCTTATTTGCATCCCGACAATTTTGTTCCCGATAAGTCTGGTATTGCAGACAAAATGGATCTATCCAAGCCTTACTTCATTCTGCGTTTTGCCAAATTAACCGCACACCATGACGTAGGTCGAAATGGTTTGGATACGGAAATTGTTAGCAAGCTAGTAGAGAAGCTGGTACCTCATGGCAACATCTACATTACTTCAGAGCGGGAATTAGAGCCTCAATTTGAAAAATACCGCATTTCCATCGACCCATTGGACATTCACCATGCACTTGCCTACGCGAGTCTATATATTGGTGACAGTCAAACCATGGCTGCGGAAGCGGCTGTTTTGGGAACCCCATCCATTCGGTTCAATGACTTTGTCGGTGAGCTTGGATACCTGGAGGAATTGGAGCACAAATACCAACTGACTTTTGGTTTCCGCACCAACAATCCCGATAATTTTTTGACGAAGGTCGATACCATTCTTGGTGATCCTCAATCGCTAGAAACCTGGAAAAAGCGCAAAGAAAAGATGTTGCTGGAAAAAGTTGATCTGGCTGCGTTGTTGTTGTGGTTTTTTGAAAATTATCCTGCTAGTATTCAGGGAGGTAAGTCGAAATTTTCACCCAATTAGTCTCTTGTGTTTCAGCTTTGGTTTTTGGTGAAATAATTCTCTAAATTTGCCTGCGCTGGCCCTTTGATTGAACCCTAATTCAAACCAGTTTTTCTTCGATTCTTTAAAAGCCCGATACGTTTCATGTTAATTTCGTTTGGTGCAATTATTGTTTGGGATGGTCATCGCAAATTTTCGATGTACCCATCAGTCCGATTGAGTAGAATGACCCAAGGCATGCATTAGATGAATGTAAGGAAACACAAGTTTATTCTAGGGTATGTTATGTTGGAGATAGTCCAACTTAATTTGTCCTTCCTTGCTTTATATCTCTGGAAGTACGGGTCCGTTTTTATCTTCGACCTTTTCCTAATTCTGTTAATCAACAACCTCAGCTGGATATTTGTTGTATTCGTCAATGAAACGCAAAATCTCTACCTGCGTGTCAATATACGTGACCGGGTCATTGCCCAATCCGTTAGCTTTCTAATTTACTTCGGTGTATTCTCTTCCATTATCCTACTGATTAAGTTAGGTACCTATTCCCGATCGGTCATCTTTGGTTCAGTGGTACTCTTCTTTATCATTAAAACCATCACCTCCGTTCTGCTCAATAAGGTCATTGGTCGCTACCGAATGAGGGGACGTTTTGGTGTCAACGTTTTGCTGGTTGGAACTGGGCCCATTGCCCAGCAAATAGTTGCCACCATGAACACCAACATGGATTTTGGTTACAACCTGGTAGGAGTCGTAGACAGTGAAGTCAGAAGCCCCGAATTTGAAGACAAGTATTTGGGGAATATCGAACAGTTGGAACGCATTCTTGCGGAAAGCGAAACGGAGGTGCAAGAGATAATTATTGCATTGCCAACGATGGGCAAAGATGGCATTAAAGAGATAATAAAAACCGCTGATTACGTGGGGGTTAGGATAAAATTAGTGCCAGACTACTATCGGTTGTTACAACGGAATTATCGCGTTGAAATGTTTGGAAGCCTGCCAGTTATTAACGTTCGCCAAATACCACTCGACAAGTTTAGTCGGTATTTTTCCAAGCGTTTGTTCGATGTCATTTTTTCCAGTATCGTACTGCTCCTAATTTTTCCATTGATTTTGATCGTAGCGATCCTGATAAAACTGGATAGTAAAGGACCGGCTTTTTATGTCCCAAAGCGCATGGGAAAAGGAGGAAAGGAATTCAGCTGTTACAAGTTTAGAACGATGTGTTACAATGGTCATAACGCAGGAAACTCAAGTTCTACGGTGAAGGACGATCCAAGAATTACCCGAATTGGAAGTTTCCTTAGAAAATACAACATCGATGAGTTACCGCAATTTTGGAATGTGCTCAAAAATGAAATGAGTGTGGTAGGGCCCCGCCCGCATCGGTTGAACCTCAACAACGAAATGCAACAGTTGTTGGAACGGTACATGATTCGACAGTATGTTCAACCCGGAATTACAGGTTGGGCGCAGGTCAACGGCTGGAGAGGCCCAACCGAAACGATCCAGCAAAAGACAGAACGAACCAAGCATGATTTGTGGTACATTGAAAACTGGACCTTCGCACTCGATATTCGAATTATCTTCATGACCATTTTTAGCAAAAAGGCCCGAATGAACGCCTTTTAGCTTCGGGCAATCCGTCCAAGTCCCAGAATACTGACTTTTTATCTCCCATTCAAGTGCACATTTTTTGAGTGTCCGTAAAGAGGTGTTTTATCCCTTTTGATGGAAGAGAAATGTTGCTTTTAATGAAAACACACCCGGTGGGGCACAGCCGAAAGGCATTTTAATTAACAATTATTTGTGAAAGAAAAATGGATAGAACCAACAGGTTTTATTTGCCTCGGCTGCTTATAGTATTACTTTTACAAACGTGGAAAGTGCCACTTAAACTGCAACCTTTTTTGGAAAGTGGAGTTTAACAGAATCTAGTGCAAACGAACAAAAAAGATGGAACAACTTTCAGCTAAAGTTCAGCTTTCATTTGTTTGAATTTGCAAGGCGATTGTGTCCTTGCAACGGGGGAGAAGGAAGAACCAATAAGTGATTCAACCATTGTGGTGAGGAACCTGTTTTATTTTTTAAAATCAGAAGATGCCGGCTTGGCAGTGGCCACCGAGCCTGAAAGCAAGCACCTGAAGCGAAAATCTCTGCTAAGTGCAGTCAATCAGGATGTGTTGAAATGGCTTTCTCGTTACACTGATTTGGAAGGAAATTCTGAAACAGCCGTTCTGAAGACCTCCACGCTCTTCAATGTAGATACGCTGTACAATCACAGTTCCAATCAGTCCTTTTTTCAAAACATTGTCAACCTAAAGCGGGTCAACGACATTCAACGTATCAATGCGTTTTTGACAGGAGTGAATAGAAAGCTTCCGCAGGGAGGTCATTTTATTGGCTGCGTGGAAACGCAAGTGCTGAGGAAGAAAAGGATCCTGGAAAAGTTTCCGCCTCTCTTTGGTCCGATTTACTACTTTTTTGATTTTCTTTTTAAGCGGGTCTTTCCCAAAATTGTGGGTCTAAGGGCTTTCTACCTGTTCATCACCAACGGGCGGAACCAGGCAATATCCAAGGCTGAAATATTGGGTCGGTTGTATTTTTGTGGTTACAAAATTGTCGACCTGAAACAAAATCGCAACATGCTGTATTTTGTGGCCGAAAAAGTCAAGGAATCAACCGAAATCGATGAACCACAATCAGGGCCATTGATTAGAATGAAGCGCCAGGGAAAAGATGGCACCATCATCCATGTGCACAAGTTGCGCACGATGTATCCATATTCTGAATGCCTGCAAGAGTATATCTACGAAAAGAACCATTTACGCCCTGGTGGGAAATTCAGAAATGATTTTCGCATCAGCACAATGGGGAATTTTCTTAGGGGAATTTTTGTCGATGAACTGCCCATGCTGTGGAATATGTTCAAGGGGGATTTGAAGTTGGTAGGTGTTCGGCCGGTGAGTATGCACTATCTGAGTTTGTATTCCGAAGAACTTAGAGCCATTCGAAAAAAAGTAAAACCAGGGTTAATTCCTCCATTTTATGCCGATTTGCCATTAACTTTGGATGAGATAATGGCTTCTGAAATGCGCTATATTCAGGCATACCTGAAAAATCCGGTAAAAACGGATGTCTACTATTTCTTCCGGTCCCTGTATAATATCCTGGTGAAACGGGCACGTAGCAAGTAGAAATTAAAGGCTTCCTATTGCTTATAATTGGTTTCCCTATTCCATTGTCCTTCCGGTAATAATCGAATTGAAAGCATTAATTTTGCACCGTGCGAATCAAGGCTAGCCAACACAGATAGTTTTGGTGAAAATGATTTAGAGCTACTATGAAATTGCCATCGAAGATTTACCGGATATTTGCCCCAATTGGGAGTGTCGTTAGAGGAACTGTTCTTGCTGCTTTTCTGTTGTTAATGAGCGTCTTTCAATTATCCGCACAAGACGTTCCCTACCACATCTCCAATTTTGGAGTATATGACTTTTTGGATGAAATGGCCAACATGAAAGTCATTCAAATCAACTCTGCCATCAAGCCTTTCTCGAGACTATACATTGCTACGAAGCTACAGGAAGTTCAGGAAGTAAGTGAGGAACTGAATAAACGGCAACAAAAGGAGCTCGCATTTTATTTGAAAGATTTTAACAAAGAGTTGAAGGAGGACAAAAACTTTGACAAAAGGCGGGACCTATTTTACTACAAAGATTCTCTTTTTCGATTGACCATCAATCCGGTTCTGGGCTTTGACTTTTTTAGCAATGACAGCGGTTCCGTTTTTCACAGATGGGGTGGAGCCAGAGTGTTTGGAAACATTGGTAAGAACTTTGGCTTTTATTGGACCCTTATAGATAATTATGAAAACCGGTCTATCTCAACGAATAATTTTTATACCCAGCGTCAGGGAGCCAACTACAAGGGCAATGGTATAGAGGAAGGGGATTACAGCGAAATGCGCGGTGGAATCAACTATTCCTGGAAATGGGGAAGGATCGGAGTGGTGAAAGATCACATGGTTTGGGGTAACAACTACAATGGTGCCAACATCCTTTCGGGTAGGGCGCCCTCTTTTGCTCAAATAACCTTGAACCTAAAGCCAGTAAAATGGTTAGAATTTAATTATTTTCATGGTTGGTTGGTCTCTGTGGTGGTGGACAGCGCCCGAAGCTATTATTCAGGAGCAAGTGATAGGTTAGTGATGCATCAAAAATTTATCGCCTCCAATATGGTGTCAGTGACTCCTACAAAGAATTTGGTGGTATCTGGTGGAAATTCCATTGTTTACAGTGATGAACTCAATCCGGTCTATTTTATTCCGTTCATGTTCTACAAATCGGTTGATCATACCTACAACAACACCGGTTCCAATTTTATTGGTCAAAATGCCCAAATGTTTCTGGATATAAGTTCGAGGCAAATCAGGAAGCTACACCTTTATTCCACCATTTTTGTAGATGAATTGGCCCTTAGTAGGATGTTCGACAAGGACCAGCAAACGAACTTTTACAGTTTGAAGCTAGGTGGGCGCGTCAATAACTTTTTGGTGCAAAATTTAGCCCTTACCGCAGAATTTACCCGAACAAATCCCGGGGTGTATGAGCACGGTGTCATCACCACCACTTTTGCATCCAACGAATATTCCATGGGTCACTACCTGCAGGATAACTCTAAAGACGTGTATTTGGCCATGAGTTACCGGCCTGTAGCGAAACTGTTAATCCGGGCTTCTTATAACCAGGCCGAAGTGGGAGAAAGTTTTCCAATCACAGCCGCACACGGCACCAGTGCATTTGGATTACCATATTTGGAATCTGCCCTTTGGCGATCATACACCTCCACAATAAAGTTTCAGTACCAGGTTTATAACGATGGATATGCCACGCTAGGCTACTCTATCAGGGCAGTTTCAGGTCCTGAAGCGCCATTAAATACACCTGCATTTTACCTCGGAAATACCAACACTTTGTCCTTTGGCCTGAATTTTGGGTTTTAAACTTTTTATTTCAATTCGAGAGTTGTTGAAAATGGGAGGTAAAAAAAAACACGATACCTACCTTATTATTGAGAAACTTGTATCTTTGCGCTTTAATTGGAAACCCAATTTTAGTATAGACTACCCATCATCAGCCAATTACTATGAAACGAATTTTTACAATCGTATGCGTCTTAAGTCTGTTTGGATCTTATTCGGCAAGTGCGCAATCTGGTGTTTTTAAAAATGTTAGCATTTCACCTAGTCTTGGTGTTCTGAACTATTTTGGGGACATAAAGAATCACGACTCTTTCACTACTGAGTCAGGCGGGAACGAAAGTAGCTTAGGCTACGGCTTAGGAATAAGTAAAGGTATTACTAAGGTTTTTGGAGTTCGCTTGCAAGGAATTGGTGGAAAACTAAAAGGAACCAAAGATACTTTTGGAGCTGAGGGAGTCTACTTTGATACGGATGTATTTGAAGCGGGTCTTCATTTGGATATTAACTTAACCAATATCCTTTTGGATGAATCTAAGTTTGGTGTGGTGTTGAGTGGAGGTTATGGTTATACGTTTTTTGATGCATCTACTTACAATGTCTCCAATGATTCACAATACAGTGGTAGAACCACCCAGGGAGATGTAACTAGCTCAGGATTGATTTCGGCCGGCTTGTCGGCCTATTATCAAATTTCCCCCAGACTGGATGTTTTTGGTCGCGGATCCTACAAACTGGTGATGTCTGATGAATTGGATTCTTGGACAGGTTTGGAGCCTTTATCAGGTAATGATTCTTTTGATCCAAATGATGCTAGCACGTATGCTGAGTCGGATGATGATACTTATTCCTATATCGCTATAGGCCTGACCTATCATTTCGCGAAGTCAAGCAAATCACCTGACTCAAAAGGAAGTAAGGGCAAGAGTGTAGAAGAGTTGGCTGAAGAGGCTAGATTGATAGAAGACCAAAGAATCGCAGAAGAGATGCGATTGGCAGAAGAAAAGCGCCAAGCTGAAGAGATGGCTGAGAAAGAAAGAATTGCAGCCGAAGAAAAGTTGACAGTCGCTGACCCTGAAGTGGCTTCGATGTATGGAAACTTTACCTACAACGGTTTGCCAGCAGCCAATAAGAAGTTGAACTTGGTTGATGAAAACGATAAGGTTATTGCTACAACCACTACCGATGCGAATGGTAATTTTACCTTCCATCCGCTAATGGCAAACAAAAACTACATCATCAAAGCCGATGAAAATGAAGGTAATTTGAACGAAGGTGATATTTATCTGACCAACAAAGATGGTGACCGTGTAGCTAAGGCGAATGAGCCTGGAGTTGGTTCCTATACATTTGTGGCTTTGGGTAGTGATGACCTGAATGGGTTGCCATTGTTAGCTTCTGCTGATGGGGGACCAAAAACAGAGAAACCGAAAGAGGACAAGCCCAAGACTGAGAAGCCAAAAGTTGACAAGCCGAAGGAAGATAAGCCTAAAGTTGAAAAAACGGACAAGCCTAAGGTGGCAACAGCAGAGCCAAAAATTGTTGGCAAAGGCTTCGAAAATGAAACTATCTTCTTCCGTCACAACAGTTTCTGGGTGAGTCAAAACCAAAGCAGCAACAAAGGCAAAATCATTGCAGAGAAGCTGAAGGCAAAGCCTCAAATGCGTATTTTGATTCAAGGTTGGGCTAGCCGTGTTGGTAACACTGATTACAACTTGCTGCTGAGCCAGCGTAGAGCAGATAAATTGAAGTCTATTCTCGTAAGCAAATATGGAATTGATTCAAATAGAATTGAGACTGTAGGTAAAGGAGAAGTAGAAAATACTTCTGTTAGCGATGAGAAAGCTAGAAAGGCTGAAATTTTTGAAATAAAATAACAGTACTTTTTAATCACAATGAATAAAAAGGCCCTTTTTGGGCCTTTTTTTGTGGAGTAACGTAAAAGAGCAGGGGCAGGGCGAATGTACTCCCGAAATGAAACTATTTTTGTAAAGCCCTTCGGTAAATAAAACGTGAAAAAGATTGTTGCAATAACGTTTCTTCTTGGACTGTTCGGATGTTTTAGTTCGATGGGGCAGGGCTATTACTGGCAGTCTGCTCCAAAGAAAAGTTTATTTGATAAAACAACTTTGGATGGAGGCTTGGGGGTGATGGCTTTTTATGGAGACATGCAGACCGGCAGTAAAACCAATCCGCTTTCCTTTAATTACAACCTTGCAGCGATCAAACACCTCAGTCCACGTTGGTCATTGGCAGGTCAGGTTACAGCGTTAAAATACAGTGGACGAAGGCAGTTTGGAGATGGGAGTGGCATTGAGCAAACGATGGTTGGGAAGTTTGTGGAAGGCACAGTCAACATCAATTACAACATCATCAAATTTGTTGATTTTGGCAAGCGTTCGTTTACTCGACCTGATCCTATTTCAAAGTTTAATGTGTATGTGTTTCTGGGGGTTGGGGCGGCCATGTTCAGCGCCAATGTAACGGGCACAGGAGAGAATGCAAGTTTTACCCTGCCTCGGTCAGAAAAACGCAAAATTGCCATGCTCATTCCTGTTGGTTTTGGCGCGAAACATAGGGTGAATAAGCACTGGAGTTTTGGTATTGAGATAGGGTATAAAAATTACCTGACCGATGACCTCGATGCCACCAATAAAAGCGGTACTGCCAAAGATAAACTAGGACTCACACTACTCAGGTGTGGGTATACCTTTTAAGTTCCCCTTTTCGGGGTGATATGCTACCGACATTTTCTCTACTTTAGATCGCTTAAAAATAAGAAGGATGTCGACACTAAAAATCGGAGTAATCCGGGAAGGAAAAACTCCACCGGATAAGAGAGTTCCGCTGACTCCGGAACAATGCAGGCAGCTAGCCGCGCAATATCCAAATGTAGAGGTGTTTGTTGAGAAAAGCCCGATAAGAAGCTTTGTTGACGCTACCTATGAGGAGCAAGGCATTTCGGTTGTGGATGATATTAGCCACTGTGACGTGTTGATCGGGGTGAAGGAAGTGCCCATTCCCTCACTTATTCCTAACAAGACTTATTTTTTCTTTTCCCACACCATCAAGGAGCAGCCTTATAATCGGCAGTTGTTGCAAGCAATACTCGAGAAAAATATCCAGCTCGTAGATTACGAATGTTTGACCGATGAGAAAGGCAGAAGGCTGTTGGGTTTTGGTAGGTATGCAGGTATTGTAGGCGCTTATAACGGTTTTTTAGCGCTTGGCAAACGCTTGGGGACTTTTGATTTAAAGCCAGCACATCAATGTGAAGATAGGGTAGAACTGGAAGAAGAACTGTCCAAAGTGCAGTTGGGAAATAGAAAAATTGTACTCACGGGTACTGGTCGCGTGGCGCATGGAGCTGTCGAAATATTGCAGAAGTTAGGAATTAGAGAAGTCAAAGTTGATGAATACCTGAAGCAGTCTTTTTCAGAATCCGTATACGTTAGGCTGTCTGTGTTGGATTACAACAAGCGCAAAGATGGAACGGCTGGGACCGCACAGGAGTTTTTCAATGAGCCGGAAAAATACGAAGCCAACTTTTACCGATTTGCCCAGGTGTCTGATATGTTTATTGCAGGGCATTATTGGGACGCAAATGCTCCGTTTCTCTTTTCACGGGAAGAGGCGGGAAAAGAGGATTTTAACATTCAGGTAGTTGCAGACATCAGTTGTGACATTGATGGTCCTGTGGCATCGACCATACGTCCGTCCACCATCGAAGAACCACTGTATGGTTACGACCCGGTGAATGAGGCTGAAACTACTTACAATGCTCCTGGAGCCATCACTGTGATGGCAGTAGACAATCTGCCTTGCGAATTACCGAAAGACGCTTCAGCAGATTTTGGTGCCGAAATGTTGCGCAATGTGCTGCCGCATTTGGTTGGGGCAGATGAGCAAAACGTCATAGCCAGAGCCAGCATTGCCAAAGGAGGCCAATTGACAGAAGGGTATCAGTACCTGACTGATTATGTAGCGGGAAAAGACTGATTAAGCCAGGGTGCTCATGCAGTTCTTCAGGTCGAGGATGGTCTGAATTGGCTGTTCAGCCTTAAAGACAAAGCTTCCGGCAACCAACACATCAGCGCCAGCTTCTACGAGTTGGCGGGCATTGGCCGAGGTAACACCGCCATCGATTTCAATTTTTGTGGCAGCCTGTTTTTGGATGATCAAATCCTTCAGGGCCGTCACTTTTTGGTAGGTGTTTTTAATGAATTTTTGTCCGCCAAACCCAGGGTTAACCGACATGATGCAGACCAAATCAATGTCGTTAATTACATCTGAAAGTAATGAAATAGGCGTATGTGGATTGAGAGCGACTCCAGCTTGCATACCGGCAGCCTTTATAGCCTGAAGTGTACGGTGCAGATGGGTGCTGGCTTCATAATGCACAGTCAATATATCTGCCCCTGCCTTTTTAAAATCGGTGATGTATCGCTCAGGTTGAACGATCATTAAATGCACGTCCAGTAGCTTAGTGGCATGTTTTTTTATCGCCTGAATCACTGGCAATCCAAATGAAATATTGGGAACAAAAACACCATCCATCACATCCAGGTGAAACCAGTCAGCCTGGCTGGAATTAACCATTTCACATTCAGTTTTTAACAATGCAAAATCTGCGGCAAGCAGGGAGGGGGCAATCAGTGGCGTCATATTACGGTGAATTTTCGTCAAAGTTAACCAATATTGACCAGAGACGATTCGGCAGCAATGCTCAGATAGTTTTTGATTAAATAGCTACCGTATAAATACCTGCTTTTTTGCGTATAATCACCTATTTATTCAAAGCTTAATAAAAATGACACGTAAAAGATGTTACTACTTCACAGGATAATTTTAAATTGACCAAGCCAAGCCCCCTAAACAGGTATTTTTTTTACCTGATACTGGCGAGAATGTACATTTTTTATTAACCGATTAATATATTTATCATGGAACCATTCATCGGCCAAATTATCATGTTTGGCGGCAACTTCGCACCACGCGGCTGGGCCTTTTGTGACGGCCAGCTTTTGGCAATTAGCCAGAACACAGCGTTATTTTCAATTTTAGGAACTACTTATGGTGGTGATGGTCGTACGTCATTTGCATTGCCTGATTTAAGAAGTCGTGTGCCAATGCATGCAGGCACAGGTCCTGGGCTTTCAACCAGAAAACTGGGTGCACGTTTCGGGCTTGAAACGAATACACAAACGGTCAATCAGATGGCCTACCACCAGCACATAGGTGTTTCAGCTCCAGCAGGATCTATTGGAGGAACAGCAACAGCGACTTCTATAGCCACAGTAAATGCCAACAACGGCACTGCAGATGGTCCTGAACCGCAAGACGGCTTTATGGGAGTAAACGATGGAGGAAACATCTATGCTGCAGCTTCAGATGGCACAACAATGAACGCTGATTTTGTACAGGTGGCAACTACCATTGATACGACTGGTCTGACGGTTAATTTGGCCAGTGCAACAACCGGAAGTACAGGAGCACAACAACCGATGAACAACATTCAGCCAAGTGAGGTAATTAACTTCATTATTGCGATGCAAGGCACGTTCCCATCACGGAGCTAAGAACCTTGATGGCAATAATTTGCTGTTAAAAAAATGAATTCGACCTCTGGAGCACTGCTTTAAAGGGCCGAATTCAATCTAATTAATATTTGCACCACGTCATAGGATAATTATAAATTGGCCATGCCAAGCTCCCTGTAGGATTTTTTTTCCTGTATTGGCGTGAGTGTGTAATTTTCTATTAACCAATTAATATTTTATTATCATGGAACCATTCCTCGCACAAATCATCATGTTTGGCGGCAATTTTGCGCCACGTGGTTGGGCTTTTTGTAACGGCCAGCTATTGGCAATTTCTCAGAATCAAGCTTTGTTTTCACTTTTAGGTACTACCTATGGTGGTGATGGTCGTACGACATTTGCTTTGCCCGATTTAAGAGGTCGTGTGCCAATGCACGCAGGTACAGGCCCTGGACTTTCAACCAGAAAGATAGGACAGCGTTTCGGAACGCAAACGAATACACAAACGATCAACCAAATGGCCAACCATCATCATACGGGCATTTCAAGTGGAGCAGGTTCTATTGGAGGAACTGCAACCGCGACTTCTGTAGCCACAGTAAATGCCAACAACGGCACTGCAGATGGTCCTGAACCGCAAGACGGCTTTATGGGAGTAAACGATGGAGGAAACATCTATGCTGCAGCTTCAGATGGTACAACGATGAACGCTGATTTTGTACAAGTCGCGACCGCTGTTAATACTGCTGGTTTGACGCTGAATTTGGCCGGTGCAGTAACAGGAAGCACTGGAGCACAACAGCCGATGAACAACATTCAGCCATGTGAGGTAATTAACTTCATTATTGCGATGCAAGGCACGTTCCCATCGCGGAACTAAGAACCTTGTTGGCAAAAAACTACTGTTGCCAAAAAAATAAATTCGACCTCCGGAACACTATTTTCGGAGGTCGAATTATTCTTTACAACAAGCTTTTAAGGTGTCGGAAACAAAGCGCATAGGAGTATTGCTTCCGAGTTCTAATATGTATCCCAGCATCGGGGTGCAATTGGTGCGCGGTATTCGTTTGGGTTTCAATCTACCCGAAAATCGATTAATTGAGCTGGTCACCGAGGACATAGGTCTAGGCGCTTCCAAAGAATTAGTGCGTCAAAAGACGCAGAAATTATTGCTCGAAGATGTTGATGCAATCATTGCTTTTATTAGCAATCCAGTTGCCGAATCACTGCGCACGCTTATCCACACGGAGCAACGCCCATTTATCGTAGTGAATGTAGGAGCAAACTTGCCAATGGGTGAACCCAGTCCCCATGTATTTTACCACACCCTCAACTGTTGGGAAAATGTTTTTGTAGCTGCACACAAACTGGCCACAGAAGGAGCAAAAAAAATTGTTTTGGCTACCTCCTTTTATGATAGCGGATATCAAACAGGGGTGGCACTGGATGAAGGACTCAAAGCAGGTGGAGCTGAAATTGTATGGCGTCACATTACGCAAGAAGCACCCACAGAACAAGACATGAATTATTTTCAGCAAGCCCTTGCTGAAATAAAACCCGATCACGTCATCGGTATCCACAGTGGACCAAGTGCTGTGGCATTTATTCGAGGCTACCAGCAGTTGGAGTTGCAGAAAAAGCACCCCCTTTCAGTAGTTGGATTAACCTGTGAGGATTCCCTAATAGAATCGATGGGGAACGCTATCCATGGCATCAACTGCTTTCAACCCTGGTCTGTTCATTTGCCCCACGCAGCCAATAAAGAATTTATCGTTCACTATTCAAGGAAGCACAAGCAAGCTCCTATGCTATTTGCCCTGTTAGGATATGGAGCCTCCAGCATGCTGAATAAGACCCTACCAGAAAATGATGAAGATTGGTCGGAGAAGCTTCGGGAACTTAATTGGTCTGGCCCACAAGGATCCGTTTCCTTCGAAGGTCAAAGCAGCGTTTCCCCACAATACCATTTTGTAGGAAAATACGAAGAATCCAAGGGGCGCCTGGATCATCTAGCCACACTTGATCCAAAAGGTTCTCCAATGCACGAGCAGGTGTCAACCCAAGCACATTCAGGTTGGTTTAACCCCTATTTATGTGTGTAATTAAAAGAACAAAATATGAGCATAATATGCATTATAACTACTGTTGTCCAATTGATTGAAAACCCATTAGAAAAATGGGAAAAAGTCGTTGGTCGCTCATTTGGGAGTGTTCAGCCTGTTTTATTGTTTTATAAGTGGAGTAACTCTAAGTTTGCCACTTATTGCCTAGCCCTACCAAGAAATTAAATTAGTTGTCAACAAAGGCTGCTTGTTTTCAAGCAGCCTTTAGATATTTTCAATTTAAACCTCCTTGTCAATGGCTGGGGGGCGATGCTGAAATTCTTCAGGTTGCTTCTTTGCGTTGACGGGTCAATTTGCACCGATGAGACGTTTTTACGCATCCTCCTTTTTCCTTTGGTTCTGTTTTGCCTTATTGGCATTAGTTTCCTTGGACACGCAGGCACAACGAACGCCAACTATAGGTACTGTTCCTCAGGTCTTTAATGGTGGGCAAACCTTTCAGGTGAATGTCACTACCATTGATGATGAACACATATTAGTTGTTTGGAAAGATGGTAGCTCCACTACTTCCTTTGACATGATGGCCGTTATTGGTCAGGTAGATACAGCCACTAAAACCGTAACGTATGGTACTCCATCAACGATAGAATCTACCTCCTACCGTTACAACACTGCGGTGGTACTGTCCTCTACGAAAGCGGTAATAGCTTATGAGGCGGACTTGGGCACTGATCAAGGATATGCCCGGGTCATTGAGTTTAATTTGAGCACCGATGTCATTACTTCCATTGGAAGCCCAGGAACATTCGAAACGGTTGACGTAGATGCCGCATTTTCGCATATTCCAATAGCCATGACCAAGCTGACCAGTACTACTTTTGCTTTGCTCTATGCTGATGCTGCAGATGATGGAGTGGTGAAAATTGGTACAGTCTCTGGCACTTCGGTCTCGTTTGGGGCCAAGAATACGTTTACCACTGGGGATGTTCAAAATTTTTGGATAACGGCTTTAACGTCCAGTAAAATATTAGTTACCTGGGAGGATGATGGATCTTCTTCTCCTATTGACCCTGGGAAGGCTGTTGTCGGTGATGTTTCTGGAAACTCAGTTAGTTATGGAACGACTGTCACCTTTGAGGCGGGAAAAGTTGGTTATACCTCTTGCGCGGCCATTAGTGCGACTCAGGCCGTTGTTACTTACATAATTGATGATGCCAGCGATTTTGTTTACTCAAGGGTGCTTACTGTCAGTGGAACAAACATTACAGTTAGTTCATCTTCGTATGATTTGGAGACTACGCAAACGGGTGGGCGTGATCTAAGTGTTGCCTACTTGCAAGGAGATGAGTTTGTTGCTGCTTGGCATGGAGGTTTCGGCAAAGATGGGAAAATTGCCATTGGCGAGGTGTCCGGAACGGGCACCAGTGCCAACATTACATACGATCCATCACAGGTTTATTTTTCTACCAACCCCAACTGGAGCTGGGTCACAGCACTCGGTGATGATGCCTTTGCTGTTGGTTTTTCGGACGATAGTGATGGAGATACGGGGATGGTCATTATCGCTACGCTGCCTTCAGCTGGCGGTCCTGCACCAACCATTTCAATTACTTCCAATACTCCTGTCGATTGTAATGGGGGCAACGATGGCGCATTAACAGCTACCGTAGTTCCCGGAACACCTAATTATACTTTTGTCTGGTCCAATGGGGCAAACTCAGGAAGCATATCTTCTACAACACATTCGATTTCTAGTTTAGCAGCTGGAACATACACCGTAACGGTTACCGACAACGGTGGCCTTACCGCTACAGCAAGTGCCACAGTGACCCAACCTGGCACAGCGCTCAATCCTTCGGCAGCCGTCACTCAAATTTTGGATTGTAATGGAGATAATGATGGTCAAGTCACGGCATCTGGTTCAGGCGGCACGACACCTTATACTTTCTCCTGGAACACAGGTGGTACTTTTGCTTTAGAAACAGGCCTTG
>Ga0316204_10000631_pt1 | contig 122399 bp, 137 predicted proteins | sample 6monrhotite_MG_2_FD_205661 | JGI IMG/M metagenome (GOLD analysis project Ga0316204, IMG submission 205661) | Microbial mat bacterial communities from mineral coupon in-situ incubated in ocean water Damariscotta River, Maine, United States -... | ecosystem: Environmental > Aquatic > Marine >...
GCCATATAACCTCCAAATTAATTTTGTAAGGCTATCCAGCGTTTCAAAACGTCTGTTCGTATATACAAAGACCTGTTTATTTTTAAAAACAGATCATTTGGAATGTTTCTCGTCTTGCGGAAGTCCTCGGTAGACAGTGGAAGATTGGCTAAAACCTAGTCTTAAAAGTTCTTTTAAACATTTTCATTTTCACAAAATCATCTACTATTAATCTAAGTATCGGTAATCGGCAGTCTGTTCGTTAGTTTTAAATATAGTAATTCAAAAACATTCTCTGATGCTCTATTTAAATCAAAAATTGAAACAATATTTATCTACAATCGTAAATTAATTTCAATCTATAATTCTCAAAGTTGCGATAACCGTAAGCTTGTCTTTGTATCAGTTTAGCTTTTCGATTATACCCTTCGGTTTTCCCATTCTTCGTCGTCTGTTGACGACTCAACTTGGTTCGGAAATAATTCAAAATTTCCGTGCTCCACTTCATCAAAGTTTTGCGAAGAGATTGGACCTCTTTGGTTTTTGATAATGCCATAGCGTCAGTTAATTTAAAGAACGCTGTACGTGCTCGTTTGTGGCCTTTAATATTGTAAATACTCAGCATTCGTTCTTTAAAAGAATAAACTTCATTTAATTCTGGAAACAATCCATTGATTCGATCTAGAACAAATCGTTTGGTTTGATCAAGTCGATCTCTTCTTGATAGATAAAGTATTCGCATTGGAGTTCGTTTTGATTTTACAAAAAGAGGATGCAACATTGTTTCAATTCTAACTTTATTAACAACTTGATTAAATAATTTAACAACGTGAAATTTGTCACTCGTAATAATTGCATTTGGAAAATTTTGCGTTACCCATTTTTTATATGGTTGTGACATATCCATAACTACATTTTTAACATTCTTTCTTCCTTCGACGTCCATTAGTCTTGAGTTTTCTAAATCTGCAACAGAACGCCCTAGACAGGCTTCTCGTATCCGATTGTTATTAAAATCTACTACAATTGTGGCAAACTCTCTGAAATGACCTTTACTGTTTCTAACAAAACTGTGTTCATCAATCCCAATTGTTTTTGGCCATGGATACTTAAGTTTTCTGACTTCTAATTCAAGTTGTTCATAATAAGCTTTATAAACAAACCAAGCAGAACAACGGCATTGTTTCATAACTCTTTTTAGATCAGTAAAGTTTGAGGCACACCAACGAATATGTGTTCTAAATCGTCTCGTACTTTTAAAACCTTTGATGATTCCATTAACAGGTTCTCTAAAAACCGATTTACATTCAGGGCACTTGAATCTTCTTTTTTTAATTTTAAGAAAAACTATTTTGTCACGAATAGGCATGTCTTTTATTCTAACGTAAACATGATCATATACTTTTGTAGATTTTGTTGCACACTTTGGACAGACTTCAAAAGATGACGTTTTGTGCGCTTCAAACTCAATAATATTGTTATGTTTACTTCTTTTTCTTAAGATTTTGACTTCAGGTAATGATAAAAATTTGTTAATTTGTGAACCGAGCATAAGCATTTCTCCTTTGAAAAAATTGTTTTTCGCAGAATTATTTTATCAAATTTAAATGCTTGTGCTTTCTTGACTAGATTTGTTGTGATTCAGAGCATTCCACTGCGTACCGAGAAGACCCAGTTTCCTCCGAAAATATTAGAATAAAAAAAGAATATTTTTTCAAATAGAGAACTACAAGTATTAGAATTAATTATTCAAGGATTTACGTCACACGAGATATCAACTTCTCTTAATTGTTCATTTGAAACAATCAAGTCTCATCGTAAGCACATTTATTAAAAAACTAAAGTTCATAATGCCGCAGAAGCTGTTGATTGGGCAATACAGAATAATATTTTTAGGAAATAAAACTTTTTAATTTACTTTTTTACTAATGACTACTTAGCATTGAATATTTAAGAATTGTGATTCCTGTTAAAAGTAAAAATAGTCCTATATATGAAACAGAGTTTAATTTAATTCCGGTAAAGACTAAAGGTACTATCACATAAGACAGTGTTAGCAAGAGGTCCCAAAGCATTCCGCCAAAAAATACTTTTTCTTTAATTGGATTAGACTTTAAATAAAAAACCCATAATGTATTTCCTACAATAGATATAAAAACAAGTACTGGACCATAATACCACTGTGACCTTAAGTTTTCTTTGTATCCTAAGAAGCAGTGTATTCCATAAATGAAAGTATTAATTGAAAGTAATATATAGAAAAATTTCCCCATTTTATTATCTTAACAAGAAAGATCTAAATAGAAAATAGTGCTAAAAACTGATTATAAAAATTATTATTTTTTTCAAGTGAATTTATAATAGAATAATCAAGTTCCATACTGAGATTATTAGCCCACGTATTAATAACAGAGTGATTAAATCCTAAATGAAAAACCCCCATTTCTTTGTTATTAGGATGAAAAGTTCCATCCTCTTGATCGAGGTCGACAATCATTATTTGTCCGTTGGGGTTTAGCATATTTTTCATTTTAGAAAGAACAATTGTAGGATCTTTCAAATGATGAAATGCCATTGAACTGACAATTAAATCAAATTTCATATCAATATTATTATCTACAAGATCACAATAGATAGATGAAACATTTTTTAGATTTTTGGTTTTTTGATCAAAGACTTCAAGCATACCTTTTGATAGATCAATTCCTGTAAGTGATTTTGCATTGGAAAGAAATTCTAAACCAAAAAGGCCTGTGCCACATCCAAAATCAAGTATATCTATTTCTTGATTTAAATTTAGCTTGCTCAATGATTTTTTAGCTAGAGTATTCATTAGTTTAACTTTTTCAGGGCTGTCCCATTCATTTGCTACATAATCAAAATGACTCATAGTTATCCTTAACTAAAAATTTACTAATTACTTTTAAAAACTCCAAATATAATTAAACTATATTTGGAGATTTTAGAAAGTTTATTTATTTACTTTTTGAACAAGAGTACCTTCATCAAATTTAAAGTCTCCATTCGTCGTTACACTTGAATAATGAGAGTTTAGCAATTTGGTTACAGTTCCAACTCCAAGTTTTCTTGTAGTACAATTATAACCAACTGAATACTCTCCTTCGCTGACAACATTACAATGATGTATAAAAAATTCTATTGGAGTTCCAACAGATACGTCTTGATTTCCCATACAAATATTTGCATGATTCGAATCAATTTTCATAACAACTGTTCCACGCATAAAACTATGTTTACTTGCACAACTCGAAAGAATTGTAATTAAAAGAAATATTACCAATAAATATTTATTCATGATGATCCTTTTGGGGAACTATTTTTTTACGACTAAAGTACCCTCGTGAAAATTAAATGATCCATTAGTTGTAACTTGAGAATAATGATTATTTAAAAGTTTTGTAACTGTTCCTGTTCCCAATATTCTTTTGGAACATTCAACTTCATGATCATCAACTTTACTAACTAATTTTTTGCATTTATGTTTTTCGAAAACTACAGCATCGTTGAGCTTAACTTCATTTACGCCCATACAAATATTAGCTTGTGTTTTATTTACTTTCATTACAACAGAGCCTCTCATAAATGTATGTTTCCCAGCACAGCTAGCTAAGATAAAAAGCATTGTTATTAGTAATAGTTTGTTTTTCATAGTTTTTTCCTTTTTTTAATTAATGATTTTACATTGGCATTTTTTTAAAAGTACCTTTTTTAGTTTTACATTCTTTTTTTGTAATTTTTAACCAACCTTTACCTGCACAAGTATTTTGTCCAGCACAGCTATTTGTTTTACCTGAACAAGCACCTTTTCCTTTACAGGCATTTACTCCATAGCAAGCACCAATCATTGTCATTTTGTGATCTTTCATTTTCATTTGGTGTTTCATTTTTTTATGCTCATGATCTTTTGCTTTATTATGATCTTCATCTCCATGAGCAAAAGCATTAAATGATGCTCCTAACAAAATTCCAGTGAACGCTAAATTTACTAATACATTTTTTTTCATAAAACTCTCCTTTTAGTTTAAATTATTATTTTTTTTAAATTCCATCTCTTTTATTAAGCAATAAAGAGTTGGAACTACAAATACAGTTATTAGTACAATCATCATTCCACCAAAGCTTGGTATAGCCATGGGAAGCATAACGTCTGAACCTCGTCCTGAAGATGTTAATACAGGAATCAGAGCAAGTATAGTGGTTGCAATTGTCATTAAAGCAGGCTCAATTCTACGTAGTCCTCCTTCAATAGTTGCTTGTCTTATCGCTTCAATACTACTAGGCTTATCTTCTTCGAATTTTTGATCCAAATAAGTAGCAATAATCACCCCATCATCAGAAGCAATACCAAATAAAGCTAAAAATCCAACCCACACTGCAACAGATAAGTTAATTGTATGAATTTGAAAGAGCTCTCTAAAATTTATTCCTAGAAGAGAAAAATTTAAAAACCAACTTTGAGAATAAAGCCATACGAGAATAAATCCTCCTGACCATGCTACTAATATTCCCGAAAAAACAAGTCCAGTAGTAGAAAAACTATTGAATTGTAAATACAAAATTAAAAAAATTGCAAAAAGTGCTATCGGTAAAACTAGTGCTAGTTTTTTTTCTGAACGAATTTGATTTTCATAGTTTCCTGCAAAAGTATAATTAACTCCCTTAGGAACAACAAATTCTCCGCTTTTAATTTTGGCATTTAAAAACCTTTGAACATCTTCCACAACATCAACTTCAGCACTTCCATCTTTTTTATCAAACAAAACATAGCCAACTAAAAAAGTATCCTCACTTTTAATTACTTGAGGTCCTCTTAAAAATTTAATTTTTGATAATTGGCCAAGAGGAATCTGTATTCCTTTATGACCTGTTACAAGTATTTTTTTTAAAGCTTCAATATTATCTCGAAGTTCTCGTGGATATCTAACTCTAATTGGATATCTTTCTCGTCCTTCAACAGTATTTCCAATTTTTTTACCACCGATTGCTATTTCAATAATATCTTGAACCGTCTTAAGCATAATTCCATAACGTGCGATTGCATTCCGATCTATATTAATTTCAAGATAAGGTTTTCCTACAATCCTATCTGCAAAAACGGCTTCTGCTTGAACACTTGGAACTTCTTTTAAAAGACGCTCAAGCTCAATACCTGTTTTCTCTATTGCCTCTAGTGTTGGCCCTTTAACTTTTATTCCCATAGGTGCTCTCATTCCACTTGAAAGCATGACAATTCTAGCGCTGATAGGCTGAAGTTTAGGAGCAGAAGTTGTTCCTGGAATTTTTGTAGCATCAACAATTTGTTTCCAAATATCGTCAGGCTTTTGAATTCCTTTCCAATGATTTCTACCAGGATTAACCTCTGGATCAAGCTCAGGTCTCCACAACCGAAATGGATATCCATTTGAATTTCTAACCAGTTTTCCTTCTTTATCTCGAAGAAATTTTCCTTGTACAATATAAGGCTTACCGTCGGGTGCTAATACTTCTTCCCCATCAATATTTTTAAATGTTTCAGTTTTTGATGGATCAAAATCATATCTATGTCGATGCCCAGAAGCTCCTACTAAAAATTTAGGATGGTAATTAATTACCGTTTCAATCATAGAAATTGGAGCTGAATCAAGTGGACTATCTGCTCGCCCTAATTTTCCAACAGCACTTCTAACTTCAGGAATTTGAGTAATTGCTTTATTTTGCTTGCTGATTACATCGCTAGATTCTGAAATAGAAGCGTGAGGCATAGTGGTCGGCATATATAGATAGGCTCCCTCATCTAGAGGAGGCATAAATTCCTTTCCTGCCCCTGGAAAAGTTTCAGCGACCCAAGCAACGGGAGTAAAGTTTTTTACCATATTAGGAAGCCAACCTAAAAACTTATCAAAGCCTAACCAGGAAAACATTCCAAAAAAGACAATAAAGCTTGGGATTAATAAAAAGCGTCCTTTGTTTTCAAGAGCCCAGGTTAAAATTGGTCTATAGAATTTTTTAAAAGAAATGATTCCGTATAATACTCCAAAAACAAGTATTGCAACTAAAGCAAAATTTCTCAAAATTCCTTTTTCAGGGCCAAGAGGTAGCCAGTGATTTGAAAGTAAATAAGTTACAATAAATATTACTAAATAATTTAAATATTTGGGAAGTCTCTTCTGTAAATTTTCAGGAACTTTTTCTTCCATTAATTTATATATTGAAAATGCTAAAACTAATAATCCTACCCACCATTTAATATAGATTATCGTTGGAAGTGACATCACAGCTAAAAAATATGCTTTGAATTTTTCTTTTGCTTTGTTTTTTTGACCTTTATTTCCAAAGATCATAATCGCGAGACTTGGAGTTACTGTTAAAGCAATTACTATAGAAGACATAAGTGCAAATGTTTTTGTCATTGCAAGTGGACGAAATAATTTTCCTTCAGCTGCTTCCATTGTAAACACAGGTAAAAAACTAATAACGGTTGTCGCGACAGCTGTAATTACAGCACTTCCGACTTCGTTAGTAGCGACAAAGACGGCATTTCGTATACTTTCTCCAGGTTTTAACTTATCAATATGTTTTAATATATTTTCCGTAACAACAATCCCCATATCAACAATGGTTCCAATCGCGATGGCTATTCCAGAGAGAGCGACGATGTTAGCGTCTACGTGAAATGTTTTCATTGCAATAAAACACATTAAGACAACAAGAGGTAATGCACCTGAAATTAAAAATGAACTTTTTAAATTCATAAGTAAAACTAAAACAACAATAACTGTTACGAGAATTTCTTCTGAAAGAGCAGAATTTAGAGTTCCTAAAGTTTCTTTAATTAGTTCAGAGCGATCATAAAAAGGAACAACCGTTACCTTCGAAATACGCCCATCTTTTAATTTTTTACTGGGAAGGCCCGGAGCAAGTTCTTTTATTTTTTCTTTAACGTGATTTATTGCTGCCAGTGGATTATCTCCATAGCGAGCTACAACAACACCACCAACGGCTTCGATTCCTGCTTTATTAAGAACGCCCCTTCTTGAAGCAGGTCCAAGTGAAACATGAGCAATATTTTTCACATAAATAGGAACATTTTTAGAAACTTTAATTACTGAATTTTCAACGTCTTTAACTGATTTAAAAAAACCAATCCCTCTAATGACATATTCTACTCGATTTATTTCAATAGTCTTCGCTCCTACATCGACATTGGCATTTTTGATTGCCTTTACAACTTCAGCAAGACTAACTTTATAAATTTTCATTGCATCGGGATCAATATCGATCTGATATTCTTTTTCAAATCCTCCAACAGATGCTACTTCAGAAATTCCATCAGCTCCCATTAAGGCATAGCGAACGTAAAAATCTTGAATTGACCTTAACTCACTTGGATCCCATCCCCCTGCCGGATTTCCTTTTTCGTCTCGTCCTTCCAGTGTGTACCAAAATATTTGTCCTAAAGCGGTAGCATCAGGGCCAAGAGTTGGCCTAACTCCTTCAGGTAAAGTTCCAGGCGCAAGAGAGCTTAATTTTTCAAGGACTCTTGAACGCGACCAATAAAAATCAACATTCTCTTTGAAAATTATAAAAATTTGAGAGAAGCCAAGCATTGATGAACTTCTAATCGTTTTAACTCCAGGAACCCCCAAAAGTGAAACTGTTAAGGGGTAAGAAATTTGATCTTCAATATCTTGAGGAGATCTTCCCATCCATTTTGTAAAAACGATTTGCTGATTTTCACCTATATCAGGAATAGCATCAACTGGAACCGGACTTCTATTTACTCCCGCGATATTCCAATCAAAAGGAGCCACCATTACTCCCCAACCGAGAGTACATAAAATCATAAGTATAACAACAAATTGATTATCTATACAGAAAGCTATTACTGACTGAAGAAAGCCTTTCGGCTCTATATTTTTATTATCCATTATGATCTCCTACTTCTGCTCACCGCAAGTTAACATCGATTGACCAAAGTATGGGTTAAGAGTATTTTTAGCAGTTTGAAGCCAATAAGATTTAACCATTGGACAGTAAAACTTTTTCAGGGCAATTTCTTTTGGAAAACCAAAGCTTTCTTTTAATTCAATAAAATTGGCAGATAGAAGCTTAAATGCTTCTCTAAGTTCTTTAATTGATTTAGATTGACTGACTTGTTTTGTATTTTCTTGAATATGAGGCAGAAGACCCATCCATTCAATATGAGCACTCCCTTTTAATAATTTCATATCAATATTAGTTAAATTTTTATCCATTTCATTAGTGTAAGTTTCAATTTTCTCAATCGAATCGAGCGTAAGGTCATGTTGAATTTTTAAATAAGTATTAAAAACAGGAGCCAATGAATTAATGAAAACTTGTGAAACATTATTTTTTAATTTCTTTTTATTATTTTTAGATTTTTCATTTTTTTTGTTATCCATATTCATGTTCATAGGCATTTTCATTTTCTTCTCATCTTTATCTCCCCCCATGTCCATTCCTGGCATATTCATGCCTGTAATTGCTTTACCTTCTCCTGTTGGATTCATCATGCTTGGCTTGGCTAATATTTGAGCAGAGCTATCAACTTTAAAACTTCCATTTGTAACGACATTTTCGCCATCAGAAATTCCATTAATTACAATGTAGTGATCGCCCACTCTCTCTCCTACAGTGACAACACGTCCTTCAAATTTACCTTCACCATGATAAACGTAAACAACGGCCCTTTCTCCAGTTTGAAGTACTGAGCTTACAGGGATAACAATAGGTGCGGGGTTATTTTCAAGTTCTGCTAAGTGCTGATGATAGCCAAGTTCTTTTGAGCTTACTAAATCCATTCCACATATTGGACAAGAACCGTCTTTATTTTCTATTACTTCAGGATGCATGGGACAAATAAACTTATTTTTTAAGTGTTCATCCATCACAACACCATTCGTTCCCATTCTAACTTTTATAGTCGCATGAACAAACATGCCAGGTCGAAGGAGGCCATCAGCATTATCGACATTAACTCGAACTTTAATGGTCTGAGTTGTTTTATCTAAAACAGGATCAATAAATGAAACTTTGCCTTTAAATATTTCTCCAGGATAACTTTCAACCTTAAGCTCAACTGCTTGGCCAAAACGAATTTTTGAAATATCTGATTCATAAGCATCGAGCTTTACCCATAAATGATTAAGGTCAGCTATGCTATAAATTTTACTTCCAGTTTTTACATACATTCCCTCTTGAACTCTCTTATTAATTACAACTCCTGTTACAGGAGAATAAACAGTCATAACATTTGTAGTTTTTCTTTTTCGTTCAATATTTCTAATTTGTTTTTTGGTTAAGCCCCAAAGTTTTAGTTTATTTCGAACATCTCCAACTGTTTGTCTGGTAAGCCTTCTAATTCCAGCAAACTCGCTTTTTGACGTTTTTCTAGTTGCTCGAATTGCTTGAAGTAATTCTTCTTGAGCAGATAGAAGTTCTGGAGAATAAATTTTAACAAGATGGTCTCCCTTACTTACTTTTATACCTGTATAATCAACATACATTTTTTCAATTCTTCCGGGAAACCACGCTGTGATATCAGCAAGTCTTGTTTCATCAAAATCAATTTTTCCAACAAGTTTAATATTAGCTTCAAGGATTTCTCTTTTGGCAACACTTGTTTGAACTTCAGCGAGTGCCATTGCTTGTTTTGATAGTTTTACAGTGTAAGGTTTATCTGAATGATTTGAACTATCTTCTTCATTTTCATCATTGTCGACAGGAATTAATGTCATTCCACAAATTGGACACTTTCCTGGCTTGTCTTTTCTAATTTGTGGATGCATTGAACAGGTATATATTTTTTTATGATTGTGGCCTTTATGAGATTTAATTTTAAGATCTTTTGAACCAATATTAGGTGCAGTATCCATATGTGCTGCATAATGTTTGCCACCATTACCTGAAAACATATTGGCAAAAACTACTCCCAAAAAGAGACTTGCAATGAACAAAACCGTTAGAACCTTTTTGTTTTTTTTGTCTTTTGCTAAATTTTTCAAATCAACTTTAAATTCTTTTAAATAATTTATTAATTTATTTTTCATTATTTTTCACCTTTATTTTAATTTTAATTTATAATTTTTTTCCAACAATCATTTCAAGTTTTGAAAAACTTGTTAATTTTTTTGATAATGAATTGTGATATTGTAATTGAAATTCAAGTAATATTCTTTCAGCATCGATTAAACTTAAAAAGTTGACTTTTCCCGATTCGAAGGCTTCTCTTGTAACTTGCAAGGATTGTTCAGCTTTTGGAATTAATGTTTCTTTATAAAGATTAATTTTTCTTTTACTATTATTATATTCGTAAAGACTCATTTCTAAATCGCTTTTTAAATTTAGTCTTTTTTGATGAGATTTATAAACAAGCATTTTTTTTCTAGCACTTGCTTCTTCTACACCTGCACTATATTTTGAAAACCAAATAGGTAAATTTATAGTCACACCAACAGCTAAAGGATCTTTTCCACTACCACTGGTATTTGGCATAAGAGCTTCAGAAGTATCAACGTAAGTTACACCTAAAGTAAAATCAGGAAAGTAGCTTTTTCGAGCAAGATTTATTGATTTATTTTCTGCATTCGTTTTATAAGCTAAAGACTTTAGAGACTGATTGTTAAAAAGAAGAGCTTCATGAAGTTTTGCCTCAGAAACTGATAACTTTTTATTTTGAATATGTTTTGGAAATGGCAATTCAAGATAACGAGAACGATTAAGAAGTGAATTAAGTTTTTCAGTAATTGGCTTTTTTAAAGTTTTTAATGTTAGCAGCTTATCTTCTAGCACTCCTATTTCGACTTGAGCTTTTATAATAGAAGAATGAGGAGCACTCCCAACTCGATATCTTGTTCTAGCTACACTTTCAAAGTAATGCATAAGTTTAATATTTTCTATTGTTATATCGATAGATTTTGATAAAAAATAAAATTTACTATAGGCTTTTGTTACCTGATAACGAATTTTTAATTCTAAGTGACGAAGTTCTTGTTCTACTGCTTTTGCTTTTTCAGCAACAATTTCACCTTTTAAACTGAGTTTTCCAAACCATGGAAACATTTGCATAAGTGAGTATTTATTTTGTTGAGCGCCTACTCTTGTTTCTACCGTTTCTATAAAGTGAGAAAAAGATAATTTCGGATCAGGAAATCCTTGAACGCGTGTAACTTTTGAAACCATTGACTTCCATTTATAAAAAACAGCTTTTAATTCATTATTGTGAAGTTTTGCATAATGAGTGTAATCAGTGACATTTTTAAAAGCGACATCACTTTCAGCTAAAACGTTGAATTGAATTAATATAAAACAACTTAGTAATATTATTTTCATTATTTGCGTCATTATTTCTCTCTTTTTATTATAGTACTTATGATAACTTAAAATTTCTCATTTGCCGAAAACTGTGTTCGGAAAGTGAAATGCCCTACCTCTCTATTAGTAATACGAACCTGATGAAAATTTTGTGACAATTTTAGTAAAAAAAGTGAGTTTTCAAGTTTTAATATTAAATATGTATAATTTTTACACTATGCATTATTTTCTCATTTTTTATTGTATATTTAAAACAGTATTTTATAACTTCAGGAGATTCAAATGTTTAACAAACAAAAGATTAAGTTAATATTACTATTATCGATTCTTTCGTTTTCTAGTTTTGCTGAAATCGTAAAATATACGCTAACAATTGAAAATGCAACGGTAGCTAAAGCGGGAATTCCTGTAGATTTCGCTTTGACAGTTAACGGTGGTATTCCGGCTCCTACTTTAAAATTCACAGAAGGTGACGACGCCGAAATAACCGTTATCAATAAATCTAAAGCAGCGACTTCAGTTCATTGGCATGGAATATTACTTCCTTGGCAAATGGATGGTGTACCATTTCTAAATACAAAACCTGTCGCGGCCGGTGGAAAATTTACTTTTAAATTTCATGTCAGACAACATGGTACATATTGGTATCACTCTCATACAGATCTTGATGAGCAAAGGGGTGTTTACGGGTCAATAATTATAGACCCTAAAGAAAAAACTATTGATTATGACTACGATCAAATTGTTCAAATTAGTGATTGGACTAACACTGATCCTATGAAAGTCCTTGCGAGATTAAAAAAAGGTGAATATTACGCTTGGAAAAAAGGTACTGTGGCCAATTGGAAAGATGCTATAAAAGAAGGAGCTGGAAAAGATTTCTTAAAACTTAGATGGAATAGAATGGGTGGAGTTGACCTAGGTGACGTTGGTTACGATGCTGTCTTAATTAATGGCCAGCAAAAAAGTAGAACAGTAAAAGAGCTAAGAGCTGGAGATAAAGTTCGACTTCGAGTAATTAATTCAGGAGCATCGACTTATTTTAATTTTCAACTTGGTAAACAAAAATTAAAAGTTATTTCATCAGATGGAATGAACGTAAAGCCAGTGCTTGTTGATAAAGTTTTAATTGGAATGGGAGAAACATACGACGTTTTATTTACTGTACCTGAAGATAATATGGCTTACGAATTTAAAGCAACAGCTCAAGATGGTTCGGGCTCTACTTCATTAATTTTAGGAGATAGTTTAAATATTGAAAAAGCTCCAATGATTATGAAACCTAGTCTCTATAAAATGCAAATGGATGGAATGGACATGGGGTCAAAGCCTCAAATGGATATGAATAAAAAAATGCCAATGCCAAAAACGAAAACACTTAATTACAAAATGCTTCGATCAGTGAACAAAACAAGTTTTGATAAAAGTATTCCGAGAACAGAATTTAAAATGGCTCTTGGTGGAGATATGGAAAGATATGTTTGGTGGATTAATAATAAACTCATGTCAGAAGCTGACGTTATAGAAATAAAAGAAGGAAATGTTATACGTTTTGTTTTAGAAAATAAAACTATGATGCATCACCCGATGCACTTACATGGCCATTTCTTTCGTGTACTTACAAAAATGGCAGGAATGCCAAACATGATGGAGCCAATGGATGCCCCTCTTAAACATACTGTTGACGTAGCTCCTGGACAAACTATAGTTATGGAATTTTTAGCAAATGAACCAGGACAGTGGATTTTTCATTGTCACAATCTCTATCATGTAAAAATGGGAATGGGACGAGTTGTTCGCTACCTAGGTTTTGAAGCACCCAAAACTCCAATTAAGGAATATTTAGAAAATCAAAAAAACTTAGTAAAAATGGTTAAAAAAGATCAAAAAATGTACCCTTCAAGTGATATTTCAGTACTCACAACTGGCATAGATTACAATATAAGAATGAATGGGGGTCGGTATGAAATAGAGCTTGAAGGAGAAATTACAGAAGCTAAGATTAAACAAATTGAGGGGCAAATATATTTAAAAAGATATTTGAATAAATATACTACAATTTTAACTGGTTTTGAATATGGCTATAATAGTATAAACCCATTAATTGGAATGTCTTATCGTGCTCCGATGGATGTTGAACTTGTGGGCTACATTACCTCAGATAAGAAGATCGTATTTGATGTAGTCAAAAGAGTACAGGTTACAAGTAGAATCGCTTTTGAGGGAACAGTTAGAGCAACAAATCAAGATCCTGTTACTTATGGAGTTAAAGCGCAGTATAGATTAAATCAAAATACTTCTCTTGAAGCAAATTGCTCTGGAGACTTTGGAAATAGTAAAACCGGTACATGTGGTGCTGGATTTAATTTTAAATTTTAATAAACCGTATTAAGTGTCGATGATATATTATAATTATCGACACTTAATTTTTTATACAGAAATACTTTTTGTAACTTCCAAATTCATACACTGACAAACTCGAATCTTTGTCACATTTTTTATCCAAAGTCCTTATAAGTGTTTTGGTTTTTGCTATTTTCTTTTTCTTGTTCTTCAGCACTAATGTAATTGAGTTTTGTTGTAGCGTTTTAATCTCTTTTTCATTATTTTTGATTATTTTAATTTGTTTATTCTGGTTTGATAATAAATTACTTAAATTGTCTTTTATGCTTTTAAGCTCTCTTTTTAATGAATTAATCTTGAAGTTAAAATCAGCTATTTGACTTTTATTCTTTAAAAGATCAATTTTTAATGATTGGTAACTTTCGCTATTTTTTCCGATATCATTTAATTTTTTGTTTATATTTTCAATATCAATTAATACTGACTTATTTAAGTTTTTTGATATAATATTTCCATTTATACTGAGATTATCACATTGACCATTAACGACATTTGCTCCAAGTGTATTACAAACTTTTGTTGAAATAAAATCATTTAAGATAAGACTTTTAGAAATATCGCAATTGCCAATTTTATTAATCTCTCCATCTAACTTTTTACAAATACTCAAAACAGTTAATTCAACATCTTGTTTTGTATAATTTAACTTAATTGTTTTTCTACCTATTGACTTAGTAGTAACGGCATCATCGCCAGTACGATTAGAATCAAAATAAAAAATTGCAACAATACCAATAACGATGATAGCTAAAGCTAATATTCCATTCGAAATCAATCCTTTTTGATTAAACATATAATATCTCCTAATAAACCTATATTATTATAACATTTTTAATTGTTGTTTAAACAGAAATGATTCAATTTCTTATATTTTAAAATTAAATTATAAATCTTTATTTATACTTCTCTCAAATTTTAAAAAATTATTTGCTCTTACTACTTGTATCTTACTTTTTCTATTTTGGAGTCGACTTAAAACTTCATAATCATTAATTACCAATTTCCCACCCCAAACAAGAAATGAAGGAGTAACATTAGCATTTATTTCTGCTTTTAAATCTTTATGTTTTGAACAATGAGCTTTAACTAATTTTTCATTTTTAGATATTTTAAAAACTTTACTATCACTTGTTCTTATAAACTCTAAATCACACATTCCTGTTTTTGAATGTGATTCATTAGAACACTGTATAATTCCCTCCCAATTAACAACTCGCAGAGCAAATGAAGTTGTCTTATGACTCGTTAGTTCTTTTAGATCTTGAATATCTTCACCAATATCTTGATGAAGACTTGATGCCTGTACGGTCAATATGCTAAAGATAGAAAAAAGCATAATGGTAGATAAAAGTTTCTTTGTGTTTAAAGTAGTTTTCATAAAACCTCCCTGTTTTTGTTACGTTCACAAAGTACTACGAAAATAATTTTATTTTGTGACAAAATCTAAATTCTTTAGATTATTTTATGATGCACTATTTAAAAAAGGAAATATCAAGCTTTCTCAAGTTCTGTACATTTTTTTTTATGAGAAGAAGAAATTAAGTTTGTGATAATTAAAGTCAAAATAAAAGTAAGAGGAAGATAGTAAACGAAGCCACTTAATCCTTTTGCAAAAACTTCTTCGGCGTTAATACTAACTCTTAGATTTTTTATATAGGCAGCGTACATTACCCCCATTAATCCATAGGCGATATTAAAAGAAAGGCCTTTAAAACTTAATATTGTTGCTCTTTTATCTGAATCGGCAAACTTATTTAAATAATAACTAAGCATAAAATTTAAAATAAAGAAACTTGATCCTAAAACAAGACTTGGAATTATTCCAAAAAGGTAATAAGTTTTTGAAATAAAATAAAAAGAAATCATCGAAAAAACAAATAAGATTTTCATATTTGTTTTAAAACTAAACTTTTCAATTAAGTATTTTGCCACACTAGGTGTAAAAACTCCAAGGAATGCCATTGCTCCCCCGACAATTCCCATCATAGAAATCGGTATTCCCACAGCTTTGTTATATTGAGAGCCTAGAGTCATAAACATTCGAATGCAATTATCAAAACATAGCCCATAAATCATAGCAATTAAAACTACAGGAGTTTTTAAGATCCATGAACCTGTCTCCATTGTAAGTTTAAGAGATTTAGAAATTTTATTTTTTAAAGATTCATCACTATTTATATTATTATTTTTTTCACTACCAAGTAATTCTGGTTCAGTAAATTTAAGAGATACAATAAAACAAAGTATTGCACCTATAAAAGTGAGTAGTAGTGGAGCTTTAATAATTTGTTCTTTTGAGAAAAGTCCTCCCATTATCTTTTGATCATAAACAACCCCTCCAAGAACCATCGCAATCAACATAATCCCAGAAGAAAACCTGGATGTTTTAGCGAGTACATTCTGCCATTCATTTTCTTTTTTAAGAAGTATTAAGGAGTCATAAGCAAGAGCTTCATCGGCTCCGCTGGCTGCGGCTTCGGCAAGCCCCGAACAGACTCTGTTGACAATCATGGCGGGGATTAACCACATGGTTTTCCCCACAGGACAAATAAGAAGTGCTCCTAGTTCTATAATCATTAATACACTAGTTAAGACAAGAAGTTTTTTTCGACCCCAAGTGTCAGCAAATGCTCCTGAAGGCACTTCTGCTATAATTATAACTACAGCCCATAAGGTATTTAGAAGTGCAAATTGTTCAATTGTTATTCCCATATCCAGAAATAATATTGTATATATCGGATAGTAGAACCTGGTAGTGAATAATATTCGAAACCATGTGAAATTTTTTATATTATCTTGATATTTTTGCATTAGAGTCAATTTGTTGAAGTTAATAAAATGATATTAATACTCTAATAAAATATAAGATGTAAAACAAGCTTGTTATCTATTTAAATAAGATAATAACTTCTTCTCTGCGACTTCTTTGGTCAATCCGAGTTCTTTTGCTAAACTTAATGATTTTTCGTTTGAGAAACCATGATCTTTTTTAAAGTGACCTCCAAGCCAAATAGCTACTCTATTTCCTGAACTGCAATGAACTAAAATTTTTCCTTCCTTTTTATGCTTCATAATTTTGGAGGTAACTGAAGAAATATAATCATCTGTCATATCTTTGTTCATCAATAATGGAATATTATAATAGTTTAAATTATATTTTTTTAACACCATTCGTTCATGAGATTCTAAATATCGACCTTCTTTTTTGGCTCTTAAATTTATGACTGTTTTAAAGCCTTTTGCTTTTAAATTATTTAGAGATATATCACTAGGCTGCCCAGAGAAATAAATATTTCCCCATCTATTTCCATCTAGATTCTTAACTATATTAACATTCGATTCTTTAGGTAATTTATGATCTTGATGAGCACAAGAAAATGTAAAAAGTAATATTAACAATAAAACTATTTTTAAACTAAATTTCATACTTGATTCCTTATTTATATTATTCTATTAACTGGCTCACCATTTCTATAGGTAAAGCTCCTGATTGACGTCGATATTCTTTTCCATTTTTAAAGGCTATTGTTGTTGGAATTCCTCTAATTCCTAATTTGGAACTAATTTCTGGATTTTCCTCAGTATTAACTTTCAAGAAAATAGCATTTTTATTTAATTTCGAAGCTTCAATAAAGACTGGCCCATAAATTTTACATGGCCCACACCAGCTAGCCCAAAAATCAACTAATACAGGTACATCACTTTTACTTATGATTCTATCTAATTGAGCACTATTAACTTCAGTAACTAAGCCATGTAACTCAATTGGCTTACCACATTTTCCGCAGGTTGCTTGATTCATTAATGCTTTATCTGAATCTATGTTATTTAATGAGTCACAACTTTTACAAATACTTATTGTTTTAGACATTACTTCTCCTTTTTAAATCAGACTCAACTATATTACAAAATTATAATATAGTCAAGCAGATAAAAAAACAAAGGAAAGTAGTTCGATAATTCAAATTACTTAGGACATTTTTTAAAGTTACAATTAATAGTCGAATCTCTAGTGACATAACTTCCATCTGGGCATTGTTTTGCTTCTTGAGTACACATTTTCAAATGATTACTTAAAGAACTATTTTTAGTATTAGTACTACAAGCAACTAAAAATATAATAATAAGTAAAAGATTATTCACGATACATTAATTTAATTGTGGTATTTTCAGACAAATCACCTTTAGAATTTTCGTAATATTTAATTACATCGTTATCACTGGCCCCTGACCAATTAGTTAAGTTAAAAAAATGACCTGTTCTTTCTGATATATGTAAGTCTTTCCAAATTGCCCCCCATACGTCAAAAGGCATAGGAATACTCATCCCATTGCAAGTAACCATAATATTTGCTACAGGTTGACCTGGTTCAAATATAATACTTAAATTTCTTAAATTTTGAAGTGAATCTGTTGAAGAATTTACACTATGAACTTTCATAACTGACGGTATTGTTAAATAGTCAGTGGTACATTTTTTTGAAAAAGGAGGAATTGTAATATCGATAAAATCAATTGCACCTGAGCCACTAAATAGTAATTCCCCATTTGCATCATTATCGTAAGAGATAACACTATCAATATAAAGATCCGAATCAATAAGAGCTGTTATAGGAGCAGTTGGTGAAGCAGCAACTATTTTCGATTTAACATTGAGTTTTAACTTTGCACATTCTGTTGCCCTTTCTATAAATTCTTGAACACGGGATTGCATTCCTATCTCAATAATATCTTGTAGCCATTTGCCCCATCTCACTAATTCAAAAATTTGATTAGCTTTAGCTAAAGATCGGTTTCCCAAACTGCAATCAATCTTTATGTCACGTGAAATTCTACCAATAGAATTGAAAATATTTAGTTGAGTATTTCTTGTCTCTTCATAAAGCTGTACAGAAAGATTTTCATCTTCCACTAAACTTTTCCAAAGTTCAAATCGAGAAAGAACAGATTCTAATTCAGATTTATTACTAGTGGCTATAAATGCTGGATTAATTTCTGATTCAAGCTGTAACAGAAAATAAGCACGTCGATCATTTGGTATTGATTGAGCAAATAATTGCTTAGATATCAACAATTGAAAAGTCACTGTGATCAAGGAGATAAAAATAAGTTTAAAAGAAGTAGTGGTATTAGATTTGTTATTTTCGTTATTCATTATTTAAATTCCCTGATACATTATTAAACAAATTATGTATCGAATACTTAACATAATTACTATTTTTAGTAAATTTCATAGTAATTAAATTGACTCGTAGAACATCATACAGAATAGAGGTAAAAATGATAAATCCCTGCAGCATTATTACATTTTGGTTTGAAGAACTCACGTTTAATCAATGGTTTACAAAGGATTTATCTGTAGACAAAATAATTAAAGATCGATTTGAGGATTTAAATATTAAAGCTTCAAAGAATGAGCTCTTTAATTGGCGCAATGATGCTTTTGGGTGTTTAGCTGAAATAATCGTTCTTGATCAATTTTCAAGAAATCTTTATAGAGAAAGTCCGAAGGCATGGCAAAATGATTCTCTCGCATTATCACTTGCCCAAGAAGCAATAAGAAGAAAACTTGACATGGAATTATCAAAAATTCAAAGAAGTTTTTTATATATGCCCTTTATGCACAGTGAGTCTCTTGTTATACATAATGAAGCTGTAAAATTATTCTCTCTAGATGGACTTGAGAATAACTTAGAATTTGAGATAAAACATAAAGAAATTATAGAAAAATTTGGTCGATACCCACATCGCAATAAAATTCTAGGACGAAAATCTACTCTGGATGAAATAGATTTTTTAAAACAACCAAATTCATCATTTTAAATATGGAAAAAAATTATGAGCAAACAAGATATAAATATAATTCAAACAGGATTAAAAAAAAGATACTTAAATGATATTTATTATTATGTAATAAAATCATCATGGCCCACATTTTTAATTGTATCGGCTCTTGTCTATTTGCTAATAAATTTATTTTTTGCATTATTGTACTATTATTCACCAGCCGAAATTCTAAATGCAAAACCAGATTCACTCTGGGATGCTTTTATATTTAGTTTTCAAACAAGTTCTACTTTAGGCTTTGGTAGATTATTACCTAAATCAAATCTTGCTCACGTTATAGTTATTCTCGATACGATGATGGGAATTTTTTATGTGGCCATAATGACAGGTCTAGCTTTCTCTAAATTCGCAAAGCCCAGTGCAAAAATAATTTTTAGCGATAAAATAATTCTCTCTACTTTTGATAATATCCCAACACTTATGTTTAGGCTCGCTAATGGAAGATCTACTCATATTGTTGATGCTTCTTTGAATGTGGCAGTGTTGCTGCCTTATGAATCGAAAGAAGGTATCAAAATGAGACGTTTTTTTAAACTACCATTGATTGGAAATAATAATCCAACTTTTAGTCTTTCATGGACAGCCATGCATCAAATAACAAAAGATAGTCCTCTGTATAATTTAAACATTGAAGACTATCACCTCAAGAAAATTATAATATTTGTATCTTTTACAGGTATTGAAGATGTGCTCTCTCAAACAATCCATTCAAATCACCGTTTTATACATAGTCAAATTATTGAAGCCAAAAACTTTGCTGATATTATGTCTCAAAGTGAAGATCATTCAACATATACAATTGACTTCAATAAGTTTAATGACATTGTATAAATGTTAAATCAGATCATAATATTAAGCAGTTCTAAGCTCTTCATAAATTTCGTTTTGTTTTATTTTACGATTATTTATTGAAGTCGCAGCAAGGGATTTAATAACTTTACTATTAATCCTCTCCGCTAATCTAAAAATGTTTGTGCCAGACTTTCTTGCAGTGATACATTTATTATTTGAAACAATAACTGATTCACAATAAATAACTTCACCTTCTTTAAAATAATTAATTGAAAAAGTCGCATCTGCATTTATAATATCTTTTAACAATTTATGAAGAGCAATTAATTTTCTTTCTCCTGATTTTTTTAAGTGTATATTAAATAGTTTAATATTTTTATCAATTACTTTTACATTATTATTACTTGAAATCATGTCACCTCCTTGATGTTATGTTTATCTCTTCTGTGACTATATTATTGCTATTATTTTTGTTTAATATGTCAGGATAATGTCAATTTTTGATCATTTTTTAGAAATATAGAAAAAATTCAACAGTCATCTTACAATAGTGGATTTAAAAAATAAGATATACAACAGATCTAACTTTTCATTTTATTTTCCGTATAAAAAGAAATAATAACTAAGACAATTATCATTTACTCATCGAAAAAATCTTAGAAAAATCGTGACGATTTTTTCGAGCACTTAAGATTGAAGGATTATTAGATAGTAACGTAAGTAAAGTTTGAGTTTTTGAGCTCTTCATAAAAGATTGAAAAGCAAGCCATCTATACCCGACTCCTATAGTGTCAGTTAAATTTTCGACTTTATGCCAATAAAAAGAAGGGGTAAACAAAACATCGCCTGGCTTAAGAATCACCTCTTGAGCAATAAGCTCTCCTACTTTTGAAATGGTAGAACTTTCTGTATTTTTTAACTTAGGGGAATTTTCTGAAAAAAATATGGAGCCCCCGTTATTCGAGGATTTAAAATTGATGTAAATTTGGGTGAAACTAATGTCCATTTGTTTACGGCATCCCAATTTTTTGCAAAACCTCTAAAGACAACAGGCTCTAATATTGAAGACATTACATAACTTTATTATTTGAATAAATTGGCATTACACGTGACTTTAATAAATTAATAATATCTTCTTGAGACTGATATTTAAAACCGATATTTACAAATAATTTAGAAAGTGTTTTGTAATCTTTTTTCATAAGATAGAACCAAATATCTGGATAGTGAACATCTTTAAAAATCACTACCCCTTTATCAATATATTTGGAAATATTTTTTTCATAAATTTGTGGCATTTCAGTATAATGAGCTAGTGGATTTATATGATGGCTGATTTGATAGCCAACATTAAAACATTTTGAATTTACTTTCTCTCCTATTATATTAACACTAAAACCATATGCACTTTTATAATTACTTAAATCAATAAAAGCATGTTCCGCCCAATTTACAATAATTATAGTTGTTCGTGTAAGTAATATTGGAATTATAAATACAACTGTACCAATCAAAGTAAAATTACTTATTAAAGTGATTCCTGTAATCAAATATAAACTTTCGTATAAAAAATATTTTTTTGAATATTTAAGACGATTGCTTTTTTCAATTTTTAAATATTTACACAAAGCAAATGTGCTAAATAATAATTTAAAATAATATCTAGTAAAATCTCTAATCGAGTCTCTTTTATACTGTAAAGTAGAACTTAAATCATTTTCATTATTATCTTCTAGGTGATGCATTAAAATATGATGATCATAATAAAAACTAAATGGCATTCCATACAATATTCCAAGTATTGAGTTCAGAAACATATTTAATATTTTATATTCTTTTTTTAATAGATCGTTATGAGAAATATCGTGGAACATGATTATAAATTGTTTTAGTAAATAGATATATACCAAAACATAAATTACAGAAAATAGAAATAAAGTCGTTTTATCTTCTATTATAAAAAAGAAGGGAAGTAATACACCGAGAGATAGTGACTTTATTGCGTGCAATAATAAATTAAGATCCCTTTCATCATTTAAAAATATCTTCAAAAAATTAATAATACACTCCTATTATTAAGTATTATGAAAACTAACTTATTTAAAAACCGTGTCATTTACAAAGGTATTTGGATTACAAAAATCACATTTTATGTTAAGTAAGACGCAAATTAAATATAAGTATTTAAATTTATTAGAAAATTGTTATAATAAAAATATGGATGGATCAAAAACAGAAACTTATTGGACAATTTTAAGCGTAGCTCTTCAACTAGAGCAAATGAAGCCTAATCGTTGGACAATTACAGAACTTTCAAAAAAATCAAAATTTTCAAGAACCACAATTTATGAATATTTCAAAGGCGACAAATCTGAAATACTTATAGAGGCAGTAAAATTAATAGGTAAAGATTTTGCAAGTTTAAATGAAGAACAAAGTATTTACTGGGAAACAAATAATTTAGCAGATTCAATTATTGAAACGAGAGATTTAATTGAAAAAATTCCCGAACTACTTCCATTTTATTTTAGTAAACGTGTTCACCTAGACGATATAGGAAAAGAAATTAGGGCTATTGAAGAAGAGTACTTAATCAAAATTAGTGATCATTTTCAAGGGATATCAAGAGACGATACTCTGGCAATTTGGGGAGTTTTTATGGGACTTACATTTACTCCTCTATTAACAAACGAATCAATACAAAAAAGTGTTAATGCATTATTAGCTGCTTTTGAGAAATAAATTCTTACTTCAAGTCTTTATATCTAAAACATGATGTAAGGTGATCATTAACCATTCCACAGGCTTGCATATATGCATACATGATAGTTGAACCAGTAAACTTAAAGCCTCTCTTTTTTAAGTCGAGGCTAAAGCTATTGGACACTGTTGAATTAGCAGGAATATCACTCATCTTTTTCCATTTATTTATTATTCTTTTATTATTTATAAAACTCATACTGTATTGGTAGAAACTGCCAAAGTCTTTTTGAATTATTATAAACAGCTTGGCATTACTTACTGCTGATCGTACCTTTAATTTATTTCTTATAATGCCTGGATTTAGCAAAAGTTTTTCAATTTTTTTTTCGCTGAATCTTGCAACTTTTTTAACATCAAAGTTTGCAAAGGCTTTTCTATAGCCTTCACGTCTTTTTAATATTGTTTGCCAACTTAAACCAGCTTGAGCACTTTCAAGCATTAAGAATTCAAAAAGCTTTTGATCATCTTTTACAGGAACTCCCCATTCTTGATCATGATAATTCATCATATCAATATCGCCTGTACTCCACTGACATCTCGATAATTCTTTTGACATTAAAATATTTTCCTTAATTTTTAAATTTACACATCTTTAATTATTTCTTATTATCAATTCATGACTGATGATACACAAACATGCCCAAAATGTAATTCACCCTATGGTTATCCAGATAGACAGCTTTGGGTTTGCCCCGAATGTTTTCATGAATGGACACTTGATTCAGAAGAATCAAATGATGACCAACCAGAAGATGCTACTCCAAGTTTTCTTGATGCTAACGGTGTTCAGCTTCAAAATGGTGATTCTGTCACAGTAGTCAAAGACTTAAAAGCTGGCAAAAGCTCAATTAAATCTGGAACGAAAGTAAAAAATATAAGATTACTTGATGATCCAGTTAATGGTCATGATATCTCCTGTAAAGTAGATGGACATGGAGCAATGTATTTAAAGTGTTCTGTGGTTAAAAAAGCTTAGTAGAACTTAAAATACCTACCTATTTTAAAATACTTATCAAATATTTAAATTTTGCCTTTACTTACAAGTAATAAAACAGTAAAAATATTGTCTTATATTACATAATGTAATGTAAATTTTATTTAATTTTAAGAAGAGGAAATTATGAGTACAGGTACAGTAAAGTTTTTTAATGATGCAAAAGGTTTTGGTTTTATTACTCCAGATGATGGTGGTAAAGATCTATTCGTTCACGTTTCAGCTATTGAAATGGGAAGTTTAAATGAAAATGACAAAGTTGAATACGAAGTTGGAGAAGGTCAAAAAGGGCCTTGTGCTGTACAAGTAAAAAAAGTATAATTTTTTGTTAAAAACTTCGTGAATATTCATTTTTCGATATTCACGAAGTTTATTTATTCAGGGATTTATTCAATATCCTAATTATTTAAAGCCAAATCAATTTCTTATAAGTTCTAAAATTTTGTTAAAGTTAGTTATTTCACCTAAGGGGAATTCAAATGTTCAAGTTCATTATTTCAATATTAAGTTTAGTATCATTACAAGTAATAGCTTCAAGCAAAGTTAGCCAAACATTAACAGAGCAAATTGCCATAAGAAAAACCAATTCATCAAAGAAAATGTCTCTTTCTGTTAAAAGAGAATTTCAACGAGCCATTAAAGAATTAAAGGCAAGAGGAATAGAAAAAAACTCAATTCAAAAAGGAGTTCATGTTCCTTCTTTTAATCTAGAAAACAGAAGATTTAAAAGTTTTTATAAAAAATATCCTATAGTCTTAAAGTTTTACAGAGGTAGTTGGTGTCCATATTGCCAATTAGAAATGAAAGACTATGAAAAGTATAAATCAAAGATTGAAAGTAAAGGATATAAACTAATAGTACTAACACCTGATACAAAGTTAGAAATAAGAAAGTTTAGAAAACGACAGGAAATCAGTTTTCCAATTTTTCAAGATAAAGATAATCATATTGCAAAAAAATTTGGTATAGCTTTTAAGCTCGATAAAAAAGTGACTGAAATATATAAAGGTTTTGGTATTGATTTAGCTAAGAATCAAAATAATTTATTAAACGAAATCCCAATGCCAGGAACTTATGTAATCAACAAAAAAGGAATAATTACTTTCACATTTGTTGATGCTGATTACACAAAAAGACTTGATCCTCTTGATTTACTCAAGGTATTAAAATAATTATTTTAAAATAGTGAATTCACCAGCTTCTAAAAATAATGTTATTGGTTGTGCTAGCTCATTAGCTCTTCGCCCATATTCTTTTTGATAAAACAAGGCTTCAACCGTTCCATTTGCAAATTTACTAACTATTGTTCCTGTTCTCATTTCACCAAAGATATTTTTAAATTCAACTTTAATGGATTTAGCAAATAACTTTCTTTTTTGGATTAATTTTGATGTATCAGCTAAATTTCTTGTGAGTAGAAATTTATTCCCATTTTTAAAAGCTTTCAAATAGACCTTGTCTCCGCTGATACCTTTGACTGATCCAATTATTTGCAGGCCATTTTCAAGTCGAGTTAAAGCTCTATCTCCTTTTTCTAATGCCTGAGCAATAGAAGCGAAAGATAATAGTATTAATAATGTAATTAGTTTTAAGTTCATAATAATCTCCTGTTAATACATACGTTCTTAACATAAGACAAATTTTACCGAAAGCATAACTTCCCTATAATGTAATCATTACACTCTTAATCATCATTCTTTTCATTTTGAAATATTTAACATAGAAGAGCCTATGACATTAATAAATTCTAATAAACAGATAATTAAATTTACTTGCGCGGCAGAAGATGACGGCGTTCTCTTGGTTGATACAGTGGCTAAGAATTCTTCTTTATCAAAGTCATTAATAAAAAAGTTAATGGTGAACGGCTCAGTTTTTCAATGCTTTAAAGGCAGAAAAAGAAAAAATGCACGGAAGGCTAAAAATACCGTAAAAAGTGGTGACATGATTGAATGTTACTATGACCCATCAATCGATCTAGACCAAGAGTTTCAATTCAATGTTATTTACGAAAATCAAAATTATGGAATATATCATAAACCATCGGGGGCGATGACAGAAGGAACCAACTTTGGAGATAAGACTAGTCTATTCAGGCATGTTGAAAAACGAAAAAGATATGCCTATCTAGTAAATCGTCTTGATAGAGAAACTGAAGGTCTCGTTGTTGTGGCTTATAATTCAAAAACACAAAATCTATTACAACAGATGTGGCGAGATGGTGTCGTAAAAAAATATCAAGGAATTGTTCTTGGAAAAATATCAGGTAGTGGCGTTTTAGATAAAATGATTAATAATAAAGTTTCAAAAACAACCTACACATGTACAGAAACAGTTAATAACCACACCCATGTTGAAATAGAGCTAGCTACTGAACGAAAAAATCAAATAAGAATTCACTTTGCAGATATGGGAAATCCGATTATAGGAGATCCAATTTACGGTGAACATAACAAAAATAGAAAAGGACTTCAGTTAATTTCATATAGCCTTGAGTTCACTGATCCACAAAGCAGTAAAGAAATAAAAGCAGTACTACCTAAAGAAAGACTTTTATTCTAATAATTATAAAAACTAGGTACGAACATGCAAATAAAAGTTAATTTCCTTGAAAACCTTAAAGTCGAAGCAGAATTTGATGAATTTAAAATTATTGCTGATCAACCAATTCGATATAAAGGAGATGGTAGTGCCCCTGGCCCATTTGATTATTTTTTAGCTTCCTCGGCACTATGTGCGTCTTATTTTGTAAAAGTATATTGTAAAGCCAGAAATATTCCAACAGAAGACATAAAGCTAACTCAAAATAATGTTATAGATCCTGAAAACAGATATAAGCAAATATTTAATATCCAAGTAGAACTACCATCGGATATTTCTAAAAAGGATCGTGAAGGAATCATTCGTTCAATCGATCGCTGCACTGTAAAAAAAGTTATTCAACAAATCCCTGAATTTAAAATTGATATTGTAGATATATTAGGAAAAGAACCTACTTTGGATTATGAAAATTCATTAAATAAAAAAACATTAATCCCTGGAAAAGATTGTTCTTTAGAAGAAACAATTTCTAATATGACAAAGATACTTTCAAAACTTGGAATCAATATTGAGATTATGTCTTGGAGAAATCTTGTACCAAATGTCTGGTCTGTCCATATTCGAGATGCTGATTGTCCGATGTGTTTTTCAAATGGAAAAGGAGCTACTAAAGACTCAGCTCTTTGCTCTGCTCTGGGTGAGTATCTTGAAAGAATAAGTACAAATTACTTTTATAATGACTTCTATTTAGGAGAAGAAATCGCTAACTCAGATTTTGTTCATTATCCAAATGAAAAGTGGTTCACGAGTCCTAGTGATGACTCTCTTCCAAAGGGACTAATGGATGAGGTTCTACTTAAGGCATACAATAATGAAAATGAGCTAAAAGCAAGTCATCTGATTGATACAAATTCAGGAAATACAAAAAGAGGCGTATGTGCCGTTCCTTACGTTCGTCATTCTGATAAAAAAACTGTTTATATTCCCGTAAACTTGATAGGTAACTTATTTGTTAGCAACGGGATGAGTGCAGGTAATTCAAAATATGAAGCTCGAGTTCAAGCCCTATCTGAGATATTTGAACGAGCTGTCAAAAAGAAAATTATACTTGAAGAAATTTCTCTTCCAGATATTCCACAATCAGTACTAAATAAATATCCTAAAATTAGAGCTGGGATTAAAGAACTTGAAGCAAAAGGATTTCCTATTGTCATTAAAGATGCTTCTTTAGGTGGAAAGTTTCCAGTCCTATCCGTAACTTTAATGAACCCAAAGAATGGTGGTGTTTTCGCTTCCTTTGGTTCTCATCCTAATTTTGAAGTTGCTTTAGAAAGAAGTTTAACGGAACTATTACAAGGCAGAAGTTTTGAAGGCCTAAACGAAATATTTCCTCCGACTTTTAATAAAAATTCAATCTGTGAAGAGAATAATATTATCGATCATTTTATAGATTCGACGGGAGTTATCTCGTGGAAATATTTCAGTAAAAAAGAAGATTATAATTTTGTTGAATGGGATTTTTCTGGAACGACTCAAGAAGAAAATAACATTCTCATGAATATACTTCATAAGCTTGGAAAAGAAATCTATATTGCTGACTATGACGATTTAGGAGTTAATGCTTGTCGAATATTAGTTCCTAATTATTCTGAAATATATGAACCTGAAGATTTAATATGGGATAATAATAATCATTCTATTATATTCAGATCTGATATATTAACTATTCATCAATTAGATAATGAATCACTAAAAAGCCTTGTAAGAAATCTTGAAGAAATCCAAATTGATGATCATATGAAAATATCAGAATTGATAGGAATTGCTTTCGATGAAAATACCGTCTGGGGTCAACTTACTATTAATGAACTAAAGTGTCTTATTTACTTAAGCATTCAAAACTTTCAAGAAGCGAAAGAGTCAACAGAGATTTTTCTGAGCTATAATGACAATACTCCAGAACGTCGTAAATTTTTCCAAGCACTAGATTGCGTTTTAGAAATTACTTTAGATGAGCAACTTGATTTAAATGATTATAAAGAAAATTTAACTAGAATGTATGGTAATAATATTTTAAATAATGTCACCAAGTCAGTTACTGGTGAACTAAGATTCTTTGGTTTAGAAAAAACTGATATGAACCTAAAAGGCCTTTCGAGACATCTTAAATTAATTGAAAGTTACAAAAAATTACATATTGCTAGATAATCTTTTGTAACTCGTCATCAAATTTATTTTTAAAAGTAATTATTTCAACTCACCTTTCATAGTCAAAACACTTGAATAATAATCTTTGTATCCAAACGCAATTATTCCATGAAGTACATGTAAAAAAATCATCATCGGAATTCCCGCTGGATTTAAAAATAAGTGTATTGAAGTTATTCCAACCAATATTGGAGTTATTAAAACTGCTGCAAGTGGTGCAAAAAGATTAGATAAAAGCATTATACCAACACTAATTTCAACAATTTTTACCATTGGGAAAAAGTACCCTGTTTTAAAAAATGCTCCGAGTAAAGCTCCTGCTTCAGGAGTTACAGGAGGATTTGGCATAAAATGCAAAAATCCATTGATTCCAAATATGACAAACCCTAGTCCAAATAATAACCTTGCTCCCATGTGTACTTTCTTATTCATTTTTTTCTCCAATGTTATTAATATTAAAAATAATATTAATTTTAAACTTTTATTTTTAATTTTGTTCTTTTCTTAAAGATATCCCATTTTTCCATTTTGAAAATCATCTATTGCTTCATTAATTTCTTCTTTTGTATTCATTACAAAAGGGCCATGAGCTACCACTGTTTCATCTATTGGTTTCCCATTTAAAAATAATCCCTTGAAATTATCGGACGTCTTAAATTTTAAATTTTCCCCACTTTTATCAAAGATTAAAACTGTTTGCTCAGAAAAGACCTGTTCGTTAATATTTACTTCACCGTCAAGTATAAGTAGAATCGAATTAGTATTCTCTTTTACAACTATTGCTATATTATCTTCACTTACACTCGAAATGTCATACATATTAATATCGGTAAAAGTGGAAGCAGGCCCTTTTATATCTTCAAACTCTCCAGCAATTACTCTTAATGATGATTTTTTATTTTCTCCTATTTCAACTTTTGGAATAGTATCATTCGAGATACTTTGGTATTTAGGATCTGTCATTTTATACTTTTTAGGTAAATTAACCCAAAGCTGAACCATCTCAAAAACACCACCTTTTTTGGTAAAATCATTCGAATGAAATTCATTATGAACAACACCTTTTCCTGCTGTCATCCATTGAACATCTCCCGATTTTATGATTCCACCTCCACCAGAAGAGTCGTGATGTTCAACTTCTCCTTGATAAGCAATTGTAACAGTTTCAAAACCTCTATGAGGATGTTGTCCTACTCCTTTTGGTGTAGTCGATTGCAAATAGTTTTTAGGACTGGCATAATCCATTAAAATAAAAGGACTGATATATGGCAACAAATCTTCGTTTGGCCTTATTAGGCCATGTACATGAAAACCATCACCTACCCAATGTTTGTCCTTAACAGTATAAGAATACTTTATTTGTTTCTCATTTTTAGAATATTTCATTGGGACCTCTTGGAATAATTCGAAATGGATTAATATTTACGTGACTATAATAGTAATGTCGTTTTATATGATCCAAATTGGTCGTTTCAAAAACTGCAGGAATTTCATAAAGCTCTTTTGTATAACGACTAAGATTTTTATAATCTTTTATTCTTTTTATATTGCATTTAAAATGAGTGACATAAACAATATCAAATCGAAGAAGTGTTGGAATTAATCGTAAGTCAGCTTCTGTAAGTGTTTCCCCTATAAGATACTTATTATTTTCAAGCAATTTATCTAATTCGTCTAAAGACTTAAATAAATTAGTTACAGCATTATCATAACTTTGTTGAGTAGTAGCGAATCCTGCTTGATACACGCCATTATTAATGTTTTTGTAAATGGTTTCATTTAACATGTCTATTTTTTGGTGAAGAGCATCGGGATAATAATCTTCATTATTGCCGGTGAGTTCATTAAAGCCTGTATTAAAAATTCTTATAATTTCAGAAGATTCATTATTAACAATCGTATTCGTTTTTTTATCCCAAAGAATAGGAACTGTTACACTTGTTGTAATTTTGGAATCAGCTTTTTGATATACTTCTCTTAAGTATTTAAAACCAAATAAGTGATCTTTTGTTGCACCTTCATAAGAGTCATCAAATGCCCAACCATTTTCAAGCATGTCGGGATGAACAACACTTACAGTAATATGATTCTCAAGACCTTTTAGTTTTCTATAAATTAAAGTTCTATTTGCCCAAGGACATGCAAAGCTAACATAAAGATGATACCTTCCTGATTCTGGTTTATAAATTTTATGTTCATTAGAAATAATTTCTCTAAAAGATCTTGGCTGTCTATCGTAAGAACCAGACTTATCACTTTTAACAATTGATCCATTTTCCCAATCACCATTAATTAACATTCCCATTTTAAACCTCTATTTAATATTTTAATTGCCTTTTATAGTATCATTGTAGGTTAAAACATTATGTTGCGATAGAGTCCATTATTGAGTTACACTGTTGCATATGGAGCAACAATATGATCGATTATAATTTATTAAAAACCTTTGTTAAGGTTGCGGAATTAGGAAGTTTTACTAAAGCTTCTAAGATATTAAATCAACCAAAGTCTACTGTTAGTAGATCCATTTCTAGGCTTGAAAATGAGCTAAATGTAGCGTTATTTAGAAGAACTACTAGAAAAACATCACTTACAAGTAGTGGTACAGAATTTTTTCACAATATTTATCCACTTTTAAATGGAATGAATAATGAAATTATTAAAATTAGTAATCTTCAGCAAGAAATGTCTGGAACTATTCGAATAACCGCTTCTCAAGATATAGGCCAAGCATTAGTTTCAAAAGTGATTTCAGTTTTCAATCTAAAATATCCAAACGTACAATTTGAAACATTAATAACAAACGATTTTTTAGATCTAACTAAAGAAAATATCGATATTGCTTTTAGAGCGGGAAAGCTAAAAGATTCTAGTTTAATTCAAAAAAAATTTATAAGTACAAATTTTATAATTGTTTGTTCAATAAAATATTTTGAGCAATTTGGTGTCCCTTTATCGAAACATAACTTAGAGAGCGAATTACATAAACACCGTTTTTTATCTTTTAAAGGGATTGAGAATGAACTATTTAACTTTAAAGAAAAAATTAAACCAATAATCACTACTGACAGTATTCCAATGCTACTTAACATGGTTTTAGATCATGACGGAATTGCAATACTTCCGAGTTTCTTTTGTAAGGAATATCTTGAAAATAAGTCAATAGTTCAAGTAATACCAAGTTGGAAATCCAAAACAGCAAATCTTCATATTCTTTATACTCCCAATAAGAAGCTTTCATCGAAAATAAAAGCATTTATAGAAATAGCAACGACACTTTTTAATTAAATATTTAAGTGTAAGGTATTAATAGAGAAATAGAACCTCCTAAAAATTGACCTCAATGTAGTATTTTGGCTATTATCTAAGGATTGGAGTTTTTATGACATCATTTTATACAGTACTTATAGCATTACTATTCATTAATATTAGCTATGCTTTTGAATGTGAAATTCAAGCAACAAGCGACTCATTAGCAAAATCGATTCCAATATCCAAATCGGGCTCAATAGCAGCAAAAGGTATTACACTAAATAAACATAAAATTATTTCATGGCAACATTTTACGAAAAAAAATAGAGCAATTATACAGTATCGAATTATAAATAATAATTGTATTTCAAAAACTTTTACTTTAGACGACAATAACTCAAATCAGAAACATCCCAAATTATTTATTTATAATAATAAAGTTAATATAGCCTATGTTAAAGAATTTAATAATTTTAGAAATATCGCTATTGCAACAATAGGAATTAATGGTCAAATCTCAAATCAAAAAATAATTACTCGAAATCAAAAAAATAGTACCGTATGGGATTTTTCAATATCAAGTAGCTTGAGTGGTTACGCTTTATCATGGGTAGATCGTAATTTAGACTTTTACTATTATGTTTATTCTCAAAAAACAAAGACAGGAAAACTTTCAAAGTTTAAACATCAAAACACAACAAAATCATTAACCAATATTCCAAAAATTAATATTAACAATGATATGGATCTTGATCTATTTTTTGTTGGAGGAGGAGATGTTGCTCACAAATGGGACATTTATCATTCGTATAAATTATATAGTGATAAGAGTTTTTCACTGCCAAAAGTTTTGTATAAATCGAAAAATCAGATGTCTCAAGATATTGTAGTTAAGAAACTTCAAAATAATTCTATAAAAGTTTCGTGGTATGAACAAAAAGATGGAAAAACAGACTACCCTCTTGCTGTCTTTGATATCTATTCAACTATAATTAACCACAGATTAAACTCTTTCAAAATTACAAGAGAAACAAATTATGAAGCTCCATTTTGGTATTTAGAAAATTATAATGACATCTATTTATTTAATGTTGGAGTTACATTTCATGGGCAGCTTTATACTTATACAAAAGAGAAAAAAATAACCCACATTTTCAAAGAACATTTAGGTTATCAATTAAAAGTTATTGGTTCAGATACCGATTATATTAATATTGTTTTTACAAAATATCTAAATACAAATAGAACAATTTATTATGGAAGAGTTGAAAAGTAATTAAGCCATTATCACTCTGCGGTTAAAGAGCTTTGGGAATAGAAAACTTATATTTAACTGCTAGTAATCTAAATAATAAACAAATAAATATTGAAATAAAAGAAGATAATAATTGATTAACACCTTGTAGAGTTAACAGTAAATAACTAACTGAAGATAATATTGCACAAGTTGCGTAAACTTCTTTAGTGAAAATTATAGGGACTTCTTTATTAAATAATGAACGTAAGATTCCTCCTAATACTCCTGAAATAAGTCCTAGAATAATACAACTTTCATAATTAACTTTTGCTGCTAGAGAAATCTGTACTCCAATAACAGCAAAAGTTCCAAGGCCTACAGTATCAAGAAGAAATAAACAATTTTTTATTTTAGAAATTGGTTTACTTAGAAAAAACATTACAATTGCTGCTGATAAAATCAAATAAAAGTAAATTGAATTCACTGTCCAGAAAACAATTCTATCTAAAATTAGATCCCTGACTGTTCCTCCTCCAGTAGCTGTTATAAACGCTAAAAAGACAATTCCGAAAAAATCAAAATTTGATTTAATCGCAATAGAAGAACCAGTTAAGGCAAATACAAAAGTTCCTATATAATCAAGATACAACATTTAATTATTTCGCTGAAATTAAAATCTTTTTCACAATATCTAATGTTAGATCTTGTGTTTCCGAAAGAGCAGTCATCCCTAATTTTTCTAAGTTTGCAATAATATTATCTATACCTTCATCATCGATATTGTAGTGACTTAATCTTGTTACAATATCAAGAGAATTAAAAAACTTTTCAGTCATATCAATTGCTGAATCTATTTTTTCTTCATCAGATCCTGTATTTATATTCCAAACTCTTTCGGCATATTGAAGTAATTTTTCTTTTTTCTTATCTTTTCTCTCTCGTAAAAGATGTGGAAGAATCACAGCCAAAGTACGTCCGTGAGCGATTCCAAAAAGTGAAGTCATCTCATGGCCTATCATATGAGTTGACCAATCTTGAGGAACTCCCATTCCTATCATTCCGTTTAAAGCTGATGTTGCTGACCACATAAAGTTCTTACGTGCATTATCATCATTATTGTCTTGATAAGTAGTAGGGCCAATCTCAATTAGAGTTTTAAGGATTCCTTCAGCACTTCTATCTTGCACTCTAGCATCAACTGAAAAAGTTAAATATTGTTCGATAACATGAATAAAAGCATCGGCAACACCATTAGCTATTTGTTCTTTAGGTAACGTTTTTGTAAGTTCTGGATCGAGGAAAGAAAATTTAGGATAAGCGAGAGGTGACATTAAAATAAGCTTTTGTTTATTTAATGTAACAACACCAACCATATTCATTTCTGAACCTGTTGCAGGTAAAGTTACAATACAACCAAGTTCTGTCGACTTAGTTGCAGGAACTCCCGAAAGTCCATGATATAAAATATCTTTTAAATCTTTTTCGTAGTGCATCGCTAAAGCAATAAATTTACTACCATCCATTACTGAACCACCTCCAACAGCGAGAATAAAATCAACATTTTCAGATTTTGCTAGCTCTGTTGCTTTTACAAGTGTTTCAAATTTTGGATTTGGCTCAATTCCTGAAAACTCAATAATTTTTCTGTTACCTAGGGATTCATAAACCTTTCCTATAGTTCCATGTTTTTTTGCGCTACCACCACCATAAGTGATCATAACTTTTGCGTCTTTTGGCACCAGTTTATCGAGTTCTGCTAAGCGGTTTGCACCAAAGACTATTTGTGTTGGGTTATAATAATTAAAATCTAACATATATCACTCCTTATAAATTATATAAAATCTCTCATTTCTGTTGCACCTAAAATATCATTAGCATTCCAATTTGGAATGTCTTCAGCTAACTCACTCAGCAATATATTAAATTTATCTAATGCTTGAGGGTATAGAAGATCGTCAGAGACAAAGTCGGCAGTTTCTCGCCACTGACTTGATTGAGCTAAACGTCCTCTCATTGCTGCACATAAAATATCAATCCAGCTGGGTGCTGTAAAAGTAAAATTAAGAGAGATAGCATCTTCAGCTCCGGCTTCAGTTTTATGCCAAGCTCCTCTTGGAACAAAGAGCATCGATCCAGGCTTTAAAATGAACTCAGAAGCATTTTCAGGGAATGAGTCGGGCATTGGGTAAGTAGAATAACTGGCTAGCTCTGGATCAATATCAATGCCTATCGTATGTCTTGTAAGTGGATTTTCAACGTGAGTATTAGGAGCAACCCACCACTTTTTTGTTCCTGAAATTTGAATAACAAAATTTATATTTTGATCAAAGTGAGGTGCTGTTCCTTTACCATTTTTTATAGCATAAATTAAACTTCGACAGTATGTAAGCTGCGAAAGGCCTAAATCTGATCTTAATTCTTCGGCCCATTGCTGGAGTATCGGAGAAAAATTATTTGCATCATCAAAACAAAGTCCACTGCCCTCATGAAAAAGCTTCTTTGCCTCACTTGTTGATACTTTTTTTGAATTTCCTTCGTCGGCGATGCCTGGCAAATATGAACTGACTTCTGTTGGCCAAAAAATTAGTAAATTTTCTAATGATTTTAAAAATGGAAGTTCCCTTAACTCTGATGAATCGTCAAGGATGCCATGAGCTATAACAGGTTTATTATTTTTGTAATTCTCAAGAAAATCTGTTCGAGACATTGGATTAATAAGTGATTCAAGGTGATTTTTCATATTAATAAACTAAGTATCATTAAATAGAGCATTGAGTAAAACTAAAAGTAAATCATTTAATCTTTCTATGAAATAAATGAACGTAAAACATATTCAAGAGCTGCGGAGTTCTTTTTATGCCTTCCTTTAAATGATAAAGGTATATTTTTAGGTTTTGACAATTGCTTACGAGAAATTAACTCGTTTATCTCGGGCAGATAAACAATTGATGTTTTACCAATTAAAAGTGACTCTACTGAACTTTTATTTTTTTTATAAAGGTTATAAATTTCTTTAAATCCACTTAAATATAAATAATCTTTTGTGAAGCCTCCGCCTCTATAGACACGAGCAGTAATATTAAATGCTCGTTCTTTGTCAGTCTCAAATGTATTAATTAAATAATTAAATGTTGAAACAAAATTATAATTTTTAGTCATGTGTTCTACAGCCATAACTCTTAATGCTAATTCTTTTAATCGGTGAATAGATAAGTGACCTGAAAGATATTCGCTTAGAATTGCCAAGCCTTCTTGCGTTTGAGTGTCTATAGGAAAACCAAGCTTTAATATATTCAGAGGTTGTAAACGAGCATTTTCTGTCGTTAGCATATGGATGCCAATTTCATGGTGAGCTAGTGCTTGAGCGTAACCTTCAGAAACTCTTGCCGTTGGTTTTACTCTTAACTGATTTAAGTCAGGATTGAAAATAGCGTTAGCGGCTAAATTCTTTCCTAGTTTAACACTACCTTTAAACTTTAATTTATCGATCATAGATTGAGCTAACTCAGTAATTCGATCAATTCCTACCTCCGTTAATTCATTTATATCCTCTTCTGGAGCAGACAATAAAAACTTTGAAATTGATATTTCTTCAGCAGAAGGTTCTCCGTAATATTTAAGAGAAGAATATAAAAATTTAATGTCATCTCTGTTTGAAAGTAGATCTACTTGATCAGCATAACTATCAATGACTGAGGTATAAATATTTTGTAAACTTATATCTTTAATTTCTTGAGTAGGAAGAGAATAAAGAGATCTCTTAACTAAAGAGTTATTAATTCGAAGTGGTCGATATTTAAATACAGGATTTACTTTGACTCTAGCTTTTAAAAATTTACGTTTCTCGATATCTAAATTTGATGGTGTGACAAAATTTAAAACATCAAAAGAGCGAAGCATTCGATATAACTCGTCATCAATATGTTTTGCAACAGGATCTATTTCAGAACCAAGTAGTCCATGTCGTTTTTTTACGACCACATTGGTTAAATTGTTTGCAAAATCTTTTGCTTGAAATGTAATAACTCGCTTAAATTCTTCTTTTAAGGAACCTATAACTTCAGGAAATATATCTCCTGAAGTTTCATCAAGGTATATTTTTTTTATCTCCGTAGCAAGAACCAAAGTTTTTTTAAAACTTTTAGTTAAGTATTTTAATTGATAGCCATTTCCTTGGAAAACATCATTTTCTTTAGAGACATTTTCAATAAATGGCAATTCTATAGAAGTGAGCCTTTCCAACCAGCCAGCGATTTGTTTATTATATTTCTTTTTAATATTTTTAGTGCCAATATTAAATATTGGACCAGATTCCATTCCTTTTCGACCACCATTATAACTATGAATATCAAAAACAAGACAGCCATTAAATTTAGATTCTATTTTTGTAACTAGTGCTTTTAGAATTTTGTAATAGTTGTCATGTTTATTTAACGATGTTGCTTTTTCTTTTTTAGTAAGAGCAACTTTCCAAACTTCTGCTCCCCAAGCTTTTTTGTAAATACAATTTTCTCTAGGTCTATTTAAATCATATTCGTAACGACTATCATGGGCGATTAGTCTTATTGGCAAAGAAGAAATAAAGTCTCCCGTAAAAGGATCTTCCTCATAGTATCTTTCAGATTTAGACAGTAAACATTTCTCTCGTAGTTCTTTTCTTAAATTTCCACCATTATGAATAGCAGTACAAATATAAGGGACATAATCTTCAATCGTAATTGAAATAGAACTATCAGGCAGATAACATGTGAAAATTTCTTCCTTATTTATCTTAGAAATTATTTGGCTGACTGAAGATTTAAGCATCTTCAATTGCTTTTCGAAATGACATTTTTTTAGTAATCGCGTCATCACGTTTTTTATGAAGTAACTCAACAAAGTCAATTACGTTACGTTGTAACTTAACTTTATTTAATTTGTTTATTCGAGGAATTCCCCCTGGACTAAGTACATTGACTTCTAAAAGTATACCGTCAATTATATCAAGACCGGCAAAATATATTCCATCAAGAACTAATTTTTGCCCGACGATTCGGCATAGTTCTCTATCAGCTTTAGTTAATGTGTATTTTTCAACAGTGCCTCCGGCATGAACATTTGATCTAACATCTCCATTTTTAGGAACTCTTCTCATTGCACCGATTGCTTCACCATTTAACATAAGAACACGAACATCTCCGTTAACTGCTCCTGCAATATATTCTTGTAAAATTACATAATTTTTACTGTCCTCTCCTATATAAAATTCAAGTAGTGATCTGATATTAGTTTTCGCTTTTGTTTCAAGAACAATTACTCCCTTCCCTCCGAAACCATCAAGAGGTTTAAGAATTAATTTATCTGCTTTACATTCATTAACTACTGATTCGAGATAGTCGATATCTTTTGATACATGAGTTTCAGGTATAAAATTATGATCATTCTCAAAACTTGTGGTATAAATTTTATTACTAGCCTTTCTGAGTCCGTCGATATCATTTAAAATTATTGTATCTTCTTTAACTGAATCAAGAAAATTTAACATAATATTTTGTAATGGTGGATTTTTTCTTAAAAATATAACGTCGAATCCTTTAACAGGCAGTCGTTGTTTTTTGAAAGTTACATTTTTATAAAAGCTAGGAATAGAATCAGAAATTTTATCTTGTTTTACAATAATTTTACAAAAAGCATAAGTAATATTATCTCTTATTGTTAAATTCCCTGGAGAGAAGATTGCAACTCTATGGCCTCTTTTACAAGCTTCGTGGATAAGAGCTAAGGTTGTCTCATATTGAGGATCAATTTTTTCCCATGCACCAAAGATAAAGCATATATTCATTATAAATCCCTTTGCTATAATATTGTATAATCTAGTTAGTCGAATAAAATTATATCTTTAAATCACATTTCAGTCTATATTTTATACCCAAGTTGTACATAAAAAATTATTCATTTTTTGAAAATAATACTTGTTTTAAATAAAATATCATCATATTTATAAGTCATATATGTATAAACCAATTGGACTACTTATTATCTCAAATATTTTTATGACAATTGCCTGGTACGGACATCTTAAAAATATGAACAACAAGCCTTTATGGATTGTCATAATTGTCAGTTGGGCGATAGCATTCTTCGAGTATTGTTTTCAAGTACCAGGCAACAGATTAGGATTCACCTATTTTTCATTACCTCAACTGAAGGTGATTCAAGAAGTTATAACGATGAGCATTTTCGGTATATTTTGTTTGATTTATATGAAAATTCCACTTACAAAAAATTTCTTTTACGCTTCCATATGTCTAATTATGGCTGTATTTTTTATTTTTAGAGATTTACCAAAAACATAAAAATTGAAAATTATATTCTTTTTTAGAAGTCTAATTACTTCGAAACTTTAATTGCAGTCCCATCAAAAAGTTTCGAAGAATTTGAGATTTACATTCACGATAATTTTTATGATCAGGCTTTCTAAAGAAGGCACTTAATTCATGCTTGCTTACACGTAAATCAGCGAGCTCTAGGATTTTAATTACTTCGTCCGCTTTCAAATTAAAGGCAATAATTAATTTTCTAAAAACAATGTTATTAGTTAAAGAGGCTTCAATTTTTGGTTCTGCGCCTTCTTTTTTTCCACGTTTTTCGTTGATTAAACCATTTAAAAAGACTGCAAATTCCGAGTCTTTACAATTGAGATAATCGGGATCATCATCTTTTTTTAAAAATAGAATTATTTGCTCACGAGACACTTCTAAACCAGCTGAGGCGAATATATCAACCATCTTATTGTCATTAAAATCTAAGATATAGCGAACTCTTCGCAAAACATCGTTATTATTCATTTAATTAATTCCTTTTCGAAGTCAATTTTATTTGTCTGTGATAAGATCATTTGCGATCTCATTGGTATCGTCAGATTTAATAGGAAAGGACTCTTCTAAACTTTTTCCACAGGATTCTATAGATGAAACCATTCCATCAACTAGTTTCCCTGAGGCAATTTTTAAAAGTAAACTTGAAACCAGTTCATCCCAATAATTCTTTTCGACTTTATTATTTATTCCACAATCAGCAAGCACTTCAACTTTTCGCTCAAGAAGTGAAACAAATATCATTATCCCTGTCCGATCACGTGTCATTGAAACTTTGTTTTCAAAATATACTTCTATAGCTCTTTGATGAACTTCTTCATTCATTTCATGTTTAGTGGTAAACAACCTTTTGAGAAAAGGAATAAAAGCTAAAGCATATCCTGTAATCATTCCTGGAAGTTGAACCCATAAAAGAGAAATTGGATCATTAAAGTCATAGCTATAGTAAAATACAATCGAGAATAGAATCCCGATAACAATAGCTAATCTAAAATGTGCCGCTGGATAAAAATCTGATTTACTTAAAATTACAGGAAGTATTTCTCCCGAAGTTTTTGATTCAGATTTCGTTATTGCTTCTTTTATTAATTTTTTATCTGTTTCTGAAATATTCATTACCAGCCTCCACTTGCGCCACCACCAGAAAATCCTCCGCCTCCGCCGAATCCTCCACTGCCACCAGAAAATCCTCCGCCTCCGCCAAATCCTGAAGAACGTCCTCCTCCCATCATTGAACCTAAAAGGAGCATCGACATCATTCCGCCTCCTCTTCCACCTCTTCCTCTAAAAAGAAAGGAAAGGACTAGAATTATAATAAAAAACAAACCTGAGCTTCTTTTTCTTGAACGTCTATTTCTAACTTTTGGAGCGCCTTTTAATTCTACTCCAATATTTTGGGCAATTTGAGATACACCTAAAATAATTCCCGCTTTGTAATCCCCTCTTTTAAAGTAAGGTTTAATAGCTCTAATTATTTGACCGGCCCTCGCATCGGGAAGATCTCCTTCTAAGCCTTGGCCAACTTCAATTCGCATCTTACGATCGTTCATAGAAATTAAAAATAAAACCCCATTATCTTTTTCTTTAGAGCCCAACTTCCATTTGTCAGTGACTTTAATGGAATAACCATCGATTGATTCGCCTTCCAGTGATTTAACTGTAAGTACTGCAATTTCATTACCTGTCTGATTTTTGATAGCAATTAAAGCATTAGTTAACTGGGCTCGAACTTGTCTTGATAAAAGTCCCGCTTGATCTACAACAGGAAGAAGAGAAGGTACTTCTTTAGCAGTAATACTCATTGATAAAGACAGTAGAAGAACAAAACGGAATAAAATTTTTATTAATTTTTTCATTAGAATTTAACTTTAGGAGCATTTTGAACTTCTTTTAAATTCTCCACTTGAAATTGAGGTTTCTTTTTGTGTTTTAAAAACATTGAATTATACCATGATGTTGGTGGCACAGTTATTAGATTATTAAATTCTTTTATAGTTTCAATATATCGATTTCTAGCAACTGTAATTCTATTTTCTGTACCTTCTAGTTGAACTTGTAAATCTCTAAAGTTAGCATTCGCTTTTAGATCGGGATATTTTTCAACTACGACCATTAAACGTCCAAGCGCAGAAGAAAGGCCACTTTGTGCTTTTGAAAACTTATTTAAACTTCCTTGATTTAAGTTTCCTGCATTTACATTTACTGAAGTTGCTTTTGCTCTTGCTTCGACTACAGCTTGAAGAGTTTCTTTTTCGTGTTTTGCATAACCCTTTACTGTTGAAACTAAATTTGGAATTAGGTCAGATCGTCTTTTATACTGATTTTGAACTTCGGCCCATTTTGCTTCAACTTCATTTAAAGAAGTTGGGATACTTTGCATCCCGCATGAACTAACTGTAATTATTGTAATAAGTATGATAATCAATTTCATTTTTACCCTCTGTTAAAGTTTTATATTTATGTAATTAAACTAACTTATTACAGAAATGACTTCTTTAATAGTTAAAAAGGAATGATACACTTCTTTATTTTAGATAAGTTCTTATATAGAAATATTATATCTTAAAATTCCCGATTCAGACGATAGCTAGTCGAGCGACCTCTTCCTTTATTTGTAAGCAAAATCTTCTTATCTACTAAATCCCTAAGGTCTCTTTTGGCAGACTCAGTGCTTGTTTTAGTGATCGATACATAGTTCTTATTAGTAAGACCACCTTGAAAGTCCTTAGGAAGAGTTTCTAATAGCTTTGCTATTACTTTATTTTGACGCTCGTTTAGCTTTATACTCGCAATTCTTTCATAAAACTTAGCTAGCAGTATAGCTTTTTCAATCAAGTTTTTTGAATTTACTATACTTTGTGTATACATGTTTAAAAACCAAACAATCCACTCAGTGATATCACCACCACCTTTTTGATTTTTTTCTAGAATATCATAATAATTTTTTTTATCTTCAATAATTTGCGTCGATAAACTATACAATCTCTTACTAGTCTTTTCCTCTTGTGCTAAAGCCATATCGGTAATAAATCGAGCAATTCGGCCATTACCATCTTCAAAAGGATGTATGGATATAAACCAAAAATGTGCTAATGCCGCACGAAGAATTCCATCAAGTCCAGAAGGAGGATTGTTCCACCAATCAATAAACTTATCCATTTCGTTTGGAACTTTCCTTGAAGGAGGCGCTACGTAATGTATTTTCTCTTTACCTTTTGCACCTGATATAACTTCCATAGAAGTTTTATGCTCTCTCCAGCCGGCAACTTTGATCTTAAACATTCCTGAGTGGCCCGTTGGAAAAAGAGCTGCATGCCAACCAAATAATCTATCCTTGATCATGGTAACTTTATAATTTGAAGTAGCATCAATTAAAATTTCTACTAGACCATCAGTATTTCTTTTAATGTCGGGGAGTCCTGCTGTAGGAAGCCCTAACCTTTTTGCAACAGAAGATCGTATAGTATTTCGATCTAATTGCTCTCCTTCGATAGAGGAAGTTGTGTAAGCTTCTTCAATTATAATCTCTGCTAATGTCTTTAAATTGAAGTATTCAGATTGAGCCAAGATATATCCCTGAGATTTCTTGGCTTCCATCAGAGCAGTATAGACTTTTTCTTAATCCCAGAAAAAGTTAGTCCAAGAATCATTCTGCCATATATATTTTATCATTGAATCGCCTTGTTATGACCTGATTAAACTGATTAAACTGCTTAATCAGGTCATATATAAAATTAATGTAATTTTAATGACTTATGCAAATAAAATAGTAGAATATGTCTAATAATAATTAATTAAATAACTTTATAAAAATTAACATAACGATCAAGTTGCTTAGCGCTATCAAAGCCAGATATTTTTTCAAGAGATTTAAGATTATTTAATTCATTTAGCATAAGGTCGTCCCAGCCTGAAATAAAAATTATATAAAACTTAGCCCCATCGTCTATCATTTTTTTAAAATGTGAGATTAATAAGTCGACTTCATCTGTTCCTACTGGATCAAAAAGATAATAAGCATCAAAGCCTAAAAACTTATCAGGATTTTCTAAGAAGTCGCAAGTTTGAAATTTTACATTTTTGAGGTTGAAAATATCTACTATAGCATTAGTAAACTCAACTCGATCTGGTACTAATTCGAGACCAACGTATTCAAGAACCCTATTCATTTCAAGTGCCATATAAAAAAGAGCACGTCCAGGGCCAGAGCCTAAGTCACAAATAGAATTAATCGAATCTTGAGAATTAATAAATTCAATTATTGAATCAAGATCTTCATAACAAGTGGAATAAATATAATATTCCTCTCCTGAAATTATATTATCTTCACTAGACTTATCCACCGGATATAAAATAGCAATCTCACTAACCCAAAGAAGACGATCAAAAATAATTTCTTGAAAACTATAATCAATCCCATCGCTGTCTACAATTTTTCTAACAAGATCAAAAATTCTTTTAACAAGCTCAAAACTAAGGTTTTCAAAATAATCTTCATTTATAACAAGATTATCTTTACTATTAACGCTGCAAATTTCATTTAAAAATTTAGTTTGATTCTGGAGGGGCTTATTTAGGATATTTTCCCATTGCTTTACTGGATTTTGATTCATGACGAACACTAACATTTAACTTATTTAAAAACAATTTTAAGTATCATCAAAAAATCTGTGTAATTTTTACAACCTAAGCCTTCAAGTTAACATATGTTAATGATTTATATTTTCATTCTGCTATCTTTCAGAAAAATCACACAGGAGAATTTATGAAAAAAATATATATAGTTTCACTTTTTATTCTACTTACTTTTTCAGCAATTGCTGATGAATCAAAAATATACTTATTAACATCTATTAATGCTCCAAAAGCCCTGCTTAGAACAAAAGGTTATTTTAATAAAGATGTAGAGAAAGTATTTAGAATTGCTTTTAAAAACTCTGGTTATAAAACAGTAATCAAACACAAAGTTGATCAAGTTGAACTACATAAAATTCTTCTCGATTATACGACAATTGGAGTTTTTTGGATTTCTCATTCTAATCACTTTATGAATTACGCTGGACCTCTTGCAATGAGTAGCATTGTGGCTGATCACAATGGTTTAAATGCAAAACAAATCTTTCAACAGCTCAATCCTAACTTAAAATTCTTAGGATTCGTTGGTTGTCGAGCGAAATCAATGTTTGATCACTATTCAAAAACAATTTTTAAAACAACAAACCCAAATTTAAAAATTTACTCATCAGATAAAAAGATAACTCCTAAAAAAGGATTAATAGCAGCGATCAATGCTTCAGTAGATTATTTAGGCAACGGAAACCCAAGACAAAAACATTTTATAATAAGTCATATAAATGCAAGTAATAAACAAATTTACAGTGACGTTCCAGTATGTAGTAACCAAGAATACTTTAAACTAAAAGTAAGACGTACAATTACAGCTAACACCAAAGTTTTAGCTGTAAAATTTTTAATAAATAGAAAGAATAGACTGATAGGAACTTTACCTGAAATAGAAAATAATACTAACCGAGATATTTTACAAGAGACAAACTTATTACTCCCTATTAAAGAATATTCTACAAAATCAACTTTAAATATTCATGTTGAAAGTATGCAAGAGATTGTTGCTCAATCACCAAATTATGGGGCATTTAATTTTGGAGAAAATGATAACTGGAAATTATTTGCAGGCCCTTCAGGAAAAGCAATTGGGAAAGTTTCGAACTTATATATTTATAAAGGCGAAGTTCCTCATAATTTAGAGTCTACTGTTTTAAATTTTTATAAGTGCCAGTAAAACTTATTTTTTCTTGGCAATAATTCGACTTAATGATTGTGGTGCGATTCCTAAATAAGAAGCAATAAGATATTGTGGGATCAATTCATAGACAGCTCTAAATTCTTCTTTAAAGGTAAAGTATCGTTCCTGGACAGTCATGGTTAGAAATTGGCTTTCCCTTTCTTCTTTTAAAAGAAATTCTTTCTGAGTTATTATTCTTGCAATTTTTTGCCAACAGAAATGTGATTCCATTAGCTCTTCAAAGTCTGCATATTTCGCAGAAATAAATTCACATTCAGTAAGTGCTTGGCAATATGACAATGATGATTTTTTTGAAATTAAGGCTCTATAATCAGTTGAAAGTTGGCCAGAAACTCTGAATGATTTAACATGTTCCTTTCCTTCTAAATCAATAAAGAAGAGCTTTACAAGACCCTTATCTATAAACGAAAAGGTGTCGATATTATCACCTGCTCGCCAAAGAATTTCATCTTTAACTGCTTTTTCATTATAAAATATTTTTTTAAATTTTAGTTCTTCTTCTTCAGGAATAGGAACTAATGAATTAAACATATCAAATACTTTTTCTATTGCTTTCATATTTTATTCAACCTTATTCTAATTTGATGAAAAAAATTATATTTTATCATGTATATTTTACTCATTTCGGGAAGAATTAACAATTGTTAATGAGAGAAATATTTGCTCCTGATAAGTTTTGGCTGAACTTAATAATATAAAACCAGAGGAGAAAATCATGAAAAAGATTATTTTAACATTAGCTTTAACTTTTAGCCTATTTACAGTATCGATACCAAAAAGTCATGCCATCGTAGGCATTGTTACAGGTAACTTACCTATTGCTATAATTGGACTTTCTGGAGGAACAGTTGTTGGTCCATTGTGCATTAGATACTGTTATGATCTTCGTACTATATTCTTTGTTTCTATGTTTTCCTATATAGGCGGAACAATTGCTCTTGATGGCGATTCAAATGATCTACAATTTATGGAAATTAGTAATGCAAAAGCTATTTCTCTTGGTTTAACTACTAGCGAGATTAAGGCATATTCAGAAAATAAAGATCAACTTTCTATGATATTTAACGAAATTAATTCAAAACTTAATAAAAACTCAACGAGAGAAGATTCAAAAGAGTTATGGGATAGTTATTCAGAAATACTTAATCAAGAAGCATTATCGGCAGCAAAGAAGTTTATAGATTCAGAAATAAAAAATAAAAAATAGTTTAATAAATAAATTAAATATCTACACTTCAACTTATCTTTATCGTAATAAGTAGTGTAGATATTATTTATGGAAAAAGAAAAAACATTACACCCAAGAAATTTACACAATAATGAGTACGACTTTGATACTTTAATTAAAGATTTTCCCAAACTAGGCTCATTTGTAAAAATGAATAAATATGACGTATTAGCAGTTGATTTCTCTGATGCAAATGCTGTTTTAACCTTAAATCAGGCTTTGCTACACCATTTCTACAATGTAAAAAACTGGTCTATTCCAAAGGGACATCTCTGCCCTCCTGTTCCGAGCCGTGCAAATTATATTCACTATATAGCAGATCTCTTAAGTGAATCATTTGAAGGCAAAGTGCCTGTTGGACCAAAAGTAAAAGGTCTAGATATTGGAACAGGAATGAGCTGTATATATCCAATTCTTGGAAATAGTATCTATGGTTGGAAATTTATAGGAAGTGATATTAATACAGATGCTATTAATCACGCCAAAGAAATATTGAGATCAAACCCTGCTCTTAAGAAAAATATTAAAACGAGATTTCAAAAATCCTCTACAAATATCTTTAAAGGAATTATTCAATCTGATGAAAAATTCGATTTCACAATGTGCAATCCTCCTTTTTATGCTTCACTTGAAGAAGCTAATAGAATGACTGATCGAAAAGTAAAAAATCTAAATATTAATAAAGAAAAAAAAGGTCATGCCACAATAAAAAATAAACCTTCAAACTTCGGAGGTGTAAAAGCAGAACTTTGGTGTGAAGGTGGAGAAAGTGTCTTTATCAAAAAAATGATAAACGAAAGTGTTGCCGTAAAAGATCAGTGTATTTGGTTTACAACGTTGGTTTCAAATAAATCTCACTTAGCAGAGCTATACCTTCAATTAAAAAAATTAAAAATCAAAAAAGTAAAGACAATTGAAATGCATCAAGGACAAAAGATTAGTAACATATTAGCTTGGAAATTTTAATGCAATTGATCAATCATTTTTGATCAAAAAAAAGAGGACCTAGGGCCCTCTTTATAGATAGAACTATTTATTTAAAAAATTATAGTTTTCTAACTTGAACAGCACAAGGACCTTTTTGTCCTTCACCAACTTCAAATTCAACTTTATCGTTTTCATTAAGTGAACCGCTTTCAACAGCTGAAGTATGAACGAAAAGATCTTTTCCTCCGTCATCAGGAGTGATAAATCCAAAACCTTTTTGGTCATTAAAAAACTTTACTGTACCTTTACTCATAATATTCCTCATTTAAAAATTAAAAAACCATCTACAATGATGGCTCAGATGACTTGTACTGTTAAAAATAACCAATGTAAAGCATACTCAAGTATTTAAAAGCATTATTTGAACAAATTATCGAATATTAAAGAAAATCATACACTTCGAAGCTTAATTAACTGAAAATTCTCTAAGATCTGTAGGTAAAACCTTAACTGCTTCGTCATTTGTGCACTCTGCACCTTTATGATTTTCATGAGTAAATTCGAAGCCATTACTGATAAAAATAGCATCCTCGTCCCACTCTTCAAGTCTACCAACCCACTTCTTATTATTTGTTAATTCAATTTCAACCCATTTTCCTATTAAATCATCTTGCACAACATATCCTTCGGTGACAGGCACTCATTTTTCCAATTTGTCTATTATATAAATTTATCTAAAAATAAGTTAAAATGAAAGAAAAATATTTTTTGAGTCTTAGACACCGAACATTGACGTCTCTTTTAATCATTCATAAAATATAAAGATGGTTTCAGCTTCAAAAATATTCAAATTAATCGCTTTTACTCTCATTATGATTTCTTTAATATTTTTTAAACTGAGTTTTAATTATATTTTGAACCACAAAACTTTACCTCTTTTTTATTTTGATTTTTTCATAGCAATTGGTTCTTTATCCTTAGTGGTGGGTGCTTTGGGCCCATTGAAAATAGTTTTTAAAGGTGCTCAGATTCCTCTAGAAATAAAAAACATTATTTTCATTCAAGCAATTTCTTTACCAATTATAGGTCTTTGTCTCATAGGTATTTATTTTACACAATCTACCAATGTAATTGCAGTTCTATTTGCTCTTACGGGAATATGTACTTTATTCTCAGCATGTTTTGGCTTTTTTAAATTAAGTAAAACTCTTCCTGATACTTTTTACATAAGCGAGATGCTTTCAATTATCAAGTCAGCAGGTCTTATTGGAAAACTTGAAGATAGTATTGCCAACAAAGAATTTCAATTTTGGTCAAATGGAAAAACAGAAGGTGTTAAAATAGATTCAGATGCTCCCAACGGAATTGTCTATACTATGGATAATCAAGAGACAACGTTAATGGATATTTGTAACAATGATGAAACCGAGAATCCATTGAAGGCCACTGTAGTAAATTTTGGTTCTTATTCGTGTCCTCACCACAGGAAGCGTATTGATCAACTTCATAAAATATATGAAAAATGGTCAGATAGAGGAATTCAATTTTTAACAGTATATACAGCAGAAGCTCATCCAGAAGACAGATGGAAACTGATTGATCAATACATTGCCGATAAAGAATTTACAGGAAATAAACAAGACTTCTGTTTTTATTCAGCAAAAACTATTGATGACAGAAAACAAATGGCAAATTGGTTAATTGAAAAGAAAAATTTCAAAATTCCTATTGTTTTAGACAATATGGATAATACATTATTAAAATCATACAATAGTTGGCCAATACGTTTATATGTTATAGAAGAAAGTAAAGTCGTTTACTGCGGAGAACAAGGTCCATTTGGATACTCTCCCGATAATCTTGATAAGTATTTAGAAACAAATTATTAATTTATCTTGAATTTATTTTACATTTTTTCGTTTAGTACTTCTGACTTTCTATTTTTCCACCATTCAATAATATTAAAAGTATTGTCAATGGTGACAATTTGACCAAGCATAGGAGCGATCAATTCAATCTTATTTTCTTTCGATAGTTTATATATTTTCTCTATCGGTTCGTACCAACTATGAAGTGCAAGTTCAAACATTCCCCAGTGAACAGGGAAATATTTTTTTGCCTTTAAATCCTTAAATGCCTGAATTCCTTCTCGAGGCAACATATGTACTTCTTTCCAATTTTCGTTGTACTGACCACTTTCTAAGAAAGCTACATCAAAGGGTCCATACTTATTGCCAATTTCTTTAAAATGACTATCGTATCCAGAGTCACCACTAAAGTAAATATTATGATTTTTTGATTGAATTACCCAAGAAGCCCAAAGTGTTTCATTGCCATGTATTCCATCTCTACCTGAAAAATGTTGAGCAGGTGTAGCTATAAATTTAACTCCATCAAACGTAGCAATGTCCCACCAATCTTTTTCAGTGATTCGTTCTTTCTGTATTCCCCAACCTATTAAATGTGAACCAACTCCAAGAGGTGTAATAAATTCAGTTTTTTTATCAACAAAATATTTAATTGAAGTTATGTCTAAATGATCATAGTGATCATGAGAAATTAAGATATAATCTATTTTAGGCAATTCATGAAGTTCTAATACAGGTTTTTGAAATCTTTTAACTATAAAACTTACAGGTGCAGCAGATTTTCCAAAGACTGGATCGATTAGAATAATTTTTCCATCGATATTTATTAGAAAAGTAGAATGGCCAAACCAAATAGTTTTTAACTTATCGCTTGGTTTTAGAAAATCTTTTAAATCAGGTTTTATTTCAGGAAGTAAATCTTTTGGTACGCGATCAACACCTCCATCAAACCATTCTTTTATCAACTTGAAACTCATACTTCGTTTTTTCATTTCAGCGATAACATTAGGCATTCTATTTTCAAAGATACCTTTGTTAATATTATATTGTTTAGATGAATGAAAAGTTGTCTTCATTTTTTTACTTGGATGCGTGCCAAGGCTTGGTAAATTAACGACATAAACTGCAATTAATAGTATAAAAATTATTATAAAAAAAAGTACTTTCATTATATATGTTTCCCAATAGATAGTTCTTTAACGTTAGTATCATAACTGTTATAACAAAATATAAATAATAGCAAAGAAAGAGAAAAAAATGACAAATCAAAAATCCATTCCTAAAGAGTTACAAACATTAGTTTACTGGGCAGTAGGAATTCTTGGTCAAGCAATAAAAATAGAATATGGAGATAAAACATATAAAAAAATTGAAGGCTTAAGAAAAACAATGAAAAGTCTAAGAAAATCAGATGCTCAAACTTTATTTTCAGGTCTTTTAGCTGAAAAAAAGAAAATTGAAAAACTAGCGACATCAGAGTTAGAAGAGATTGCTCTTAGTTTTACTTTTATGCTTGAGCTTATTAATCGTTGTGAAAACTCTTATCGTTCTCACAAATTAAGTCAAAAAAAAGACTCTCCTATTGTTGAAAAACCTTATGCTATCATAATGGTACTAACTGCTCATCCTACAGAAGCAAGAAGCCCTCAGGTTTTAGAATTATTTTCATCAATTCAAGACTTACTTATAAAGGTTTTAAGAGATGGCCATGAAAAATATGAAAATGAATTATTACATCTCCTGCTAGTTTCATTAAAAATATCAATTGCAAGACGAAAAAAACCAACAGTACTAGATGAAGCTCAAAATATTTATTCATATATCTTACAACCAGAAATTCTAAAGAGCTTAATTAATTTTTCACAAAAAGGAATAAATGTTTCTCTGCGGGCTTGGGTTGGAGGAGATAAAGATGGGCACCCCGGTGTTGACGAAAAAACAATGTTACAAAGTTTAAATCTCTCAAGAGCTATGATTACGGAGTTTATCCAAGCGAGATTAAATACTGTAGATAAGATATCTAGACTCATTGAACGATCTGAATTTGAAAAATTTAAAAAGCAATTACTTCTCTGTAAAGAAAATTTAAGAGCACTTAAAACCATCAAAAGAAATGACGGAAAACTTATACGATCATTTACTCAATCCTTTAAAATTCTCTGTGATAAATATTTAAAAAATATGCAAATCACCTCTCCGCAGTTAAATGAAATACAACGATTGCTTTGGATTTTTCCTGCCATAGTTGTTCCCCTTGAAGTTCGTGAAGACAGTGAAGTAGTCGCTGAGTCTTTAAAAAGTAAAGAACCACTAGCTATTGAAAAAATGTTACTTACATTAAAAGAAATCTCTGCTGGTTTTCATGCAAAGTGGTATGTGCGAGGCTTTATTTTAAGTATGGTGGAGTCACATAAAGATATCATTAATGGGCATAAACTAATTTCTAAAGTATTTAAAAAATATCAAATTCCTATTGTTCCTCTTTTTGAAAATGAAAAAGCATTGGTAAATGCTAAATCTATATTAACAGAGTTATTTGAATCAAATAAAAATATTCCAAATCATCATATTGAGCTATGGGGAGGACGATATGAAGTTATGGTTGGTTATTCAGATTCTTCCAAAGAAAATGGTGTTTTTCCAAGTAGATTATTAATTTCAAATGCTCTTAAAGTAATTGAGAAAACATTAAGGTCATTTAAATTAACTCCCGTTTTCTTTCATGGCTCAGGTGGAAGTATTGAAAGAGGTGGTGGATCAATAAAAGAACAAACAGGATGGTGGCCCAAATCAGCGCTAAATATTTTCAAAGCGACGATTCAAGGAGAAATGGTTGCTCGAAATTTTGGAAATGAAAAAATATTTTCGAGTCAAATCACAAAAATAACTGAACAATTACATTTAGCAAAAATTGAAGGTAATAATAACAAATCAAGTGCAGTATTGAAGAAATTCTCAAGCCTTATACAGAAAAATTATTCGACAACGATATCAAATCCCGACTTTCATGAAATAATTGATTCTGCGACCCCCTATAGTTTTTTAAATCATTTAAAAATTGGTTCTCGTCCTTCAAAAAGAGCTACGGGCGGAGACAGTAAAAAGTTAAGGGCAATTCCATGGATACTTTGCTGGACTCAAACGAGAGTTTTATTTCCAACTTGGTGGGGCGTTGGTAGTTCTTGGGAAGAGCTTAGTAAAAATGAAAAATCTGAACTTAAAAATGAATATAAAAATAACCCCCTTGTTTCTTCATTTTTAAATGCTCTTGGGTTCACTTTGGCTAAGGTAGAGCTTGGTGTATGGCAATTATATTTATCCCAAAGCAAACTATCTCCTAGTAAACAAGATGAAGTTTATAAATCATTTGAGTCAGAATATAATAAATCAGTAAAATTCTTTAAAGCAGTCACTCAAAAAAATAATCTACTGTGGTTTCGGCCTTGGCTTCAAGAAAGTATTTATTTTAGATCTCCAATGATTCATCCGCTTAACCTCATCCAATTAGAAGCATTAAAAAGAGGTGAAATTAACTTGTTAAGTGACACTGTAACAGGTATTTCCTGTGGAATGCTAACGACAGGTTAATTTTAAATTAAGGTGAACTTATGGCTATTAAATATTTAAAATCTACAAGTGCTCTAACTGGAATTGCTCCCAATATTCTATTGAAACATGTTGAAAACACGGCTCCTTTTATTTTTAAAGGTGAAATAAATAGCAAAATAGAAAACTGTAAATATATTGATAAGTTAAGGTTCTATAAAAAAAATCTTAAACTTCTTAAAAATATAGATCTAGCAGAATATTTTCATATTTGTCTCTGCGCTCATTGGTCGACGGCAGGAACATTTGTTCCTACTGACGTAGACAATCAAATTAGAAAATCACTTTGGAATCATGGAACCATTCAAAAATATATAGAAAAAATGGCAATGATCACTATGGATTCATGGAAGTGGGATTACTCGCAAGTTACAAATCGAAAATCTTACAATCGACTAAACAATGAAGTAATGAGTACTCATGAAGGTACATGGTTAAGTGTAGCCATTGGAGCCTACTGCGCTTTGATAAAACATAAAAAAGGTGAATTAGCTTCTTCGATGGCTGAGTTAATTTTGTGTGAAATAAAAAAAGAAGAAAATATTTTAATTCAATTAAGAGAAGACAGAGATCATTTAAACTTTCTTAGGGCTGCTCCTTTAATGGCACATAACTTTGGTGATCTGGATCGAGTAATGATTCAATGGGAGATGGATGAAAACGATCCATTTTTTAAAGAAATTTTTAAATTAGGACACAAATTAAATTCTAATTATGATCCAATTCTTGTTTATACAGGAAAGGTAAACAAAGAATTTGCCTCTAAAGAAAATCATCGCCATATGTCCATGAGACAACCTAGGTGTCTTAGAAAATCATATAAATTTTTAATCCCAGTTGGCCCATTTATGGATGACTGGGGAAAAGAAATTGGAACAAGTAAAATTTTATCTATGACTGATAAAGCTGAAATAGTTTGTGCTCTTTTTGAAGGATACAAAAGACAAGATCAAGCTTTTGGTTATATTCGAGGCTTCCGATCTTTAATTAATGAAATGGATGACGGAATAAATTCTTTTGAACAAGACCTTTCTTACGACTTGATAGCCAATATTAAAAAGTCTAAGTTTTATAAACTTTCAAATATAACAAGAGAAGAATTTGAAAATAATTACATCAAAGAATTATCTGATTTCATTTGTCCTGAGACCAAAATTAAATTCTAGCTTTTATAAACTATTTATTTTTTTTCTTTTCTTCTTTTATTTTTTTCTTTTCTTTAGTAGTTAATTTTGTTTTTTCTTTATTTTTTGCTTTATCTTTATTATCTTTATTACCTTTTCCCATAATTTATCCTTTGGTACTACTTATGTATTATTAACTGTAACAATGTTACAATCTCTCCGTCTCTATTATAACACAATTAATAATTATTATTATTCTTCTATTTCCCAACCAATTTTATCAAGGAACTCATCATAAGTTCCATCAAAAAATTCAGCAACCCCTTTGTGGAATATGATTAGTTTATTAGCGATTGCTCTTAACATAAGCTCAGAGTGAGTTACAACAACAACAGCACCTTTAAACTTTTGAATCTCACTAGTTAAACTTTCAATTGATTCCATATCTAAATGGTTGGTTGGCTCATCTAATAAAAGTATATTTGATTTATGAGCTAAAATTTTCCCTAGCATTACCCTACTTTTCTCTCCACCAGAAAGTACTGATATTTTTTTATTGGCAAGATCACTTTCAAACATCATAGATCCGCAGATTTTTCGAACTTGAGCAAATGATAAATCAGGATTACTTTCAGTAATTTCATTTTGAATTGTATTGCCAACATGAAGCCTTTCGATATTTGTCTGTCCAAAGTGACCAATTGACATAGCTGGGTGACTTGTCGAGGTTCCTGCCCGAGCAACTAGCTCTCCTGCCAAGACATTAAGTAAAGTTGATTTTCCTTTACCATTTTTTCCTATAATCCCAATGCGATCATGTCTTCCTATATTTAGAGAGAGATTGGTAAAAAGATCATCTTCAGCATTGCCTGAATAAGAAAAACTTAAGTCCTTACATTCTAAAATCATCTTACCTGGACAAGGTTTATAGTGAAATTGAAATCCAAGATTATGTTCATCACTAAGTTTAGCAATGGTTCCCATTTTTTCAATTTGCTTTGCCCTTGATTGCGCTTGAGCAGCTTTTGATGCTTTTGCACCAAACCGATCGACGAATCCTTGAAGTTCTTTTTTCTTTTTTTCTTGGTTTAATCTCGTTTGTTCATACATTTCATCGCTTATAGAAACTTGTTCATAAAATTTAGCGGTATTTCCTTGATACTTACGAAGTCTTTTTCTTGTTAAACCTATTGTGTGAGTTGATACAGAATCCATAAATTCCCTATCGTGAGTAATGATAAAGACTTCACCTTTAAATGCCTTTAGAAAACCTCTGAGCCACCTTAAAGAAACAATGTCTAAGTAGTTAGTTGGTTCATCTAGAAGTAGTAAGTTAGGATTTTGTACTAGTGCTTTTGTTAAATTTATTCGAACTTGAAATCCACCTGAAAAACTTTCAGGATGTTTATCTAGATCTTCTTGTGTAAAACCAAGGCCAAAAAGAATTCTTTCAGCTTTCCACCAGTCGTATTGTTCGTCTTCACTTAAAACTTGGCAACATTCTTCAAGAACTGTCGGCTTGGTAAAATGTATATGCTGATCAAGTGCTCCAATTTTATATCCTTTAGGGATTTTTATCTCCCCACTATCTGGAATAAGTTCACCGAGAATAATTTTAAAAAGAGTAGATTTTCCAGAACCATTTCGTCCCACAAAACCAATACGTTCACCTTTTCCTACAATAAGGCTTAAATCATCAAAAAGGACTTGAACACCGAAGTGCTTAGAAATATTGTTTAACTGGATCATTGTTTCCTATTATTTTAAGAAGTAATATTAAAAAGAATAGTTAACTGTATTAACTAGATATGGCCAATAATCATAATAAAAAATTTCAACATTGACTCTGTGCATACTGGATGCTAGTTACACCTATGAATTATAAAATCCCTGAACAACCAGTAAACTCTTTTCGTGTAACTCTCGAACTTACAGAGCCAGCTCCACGTTTAGATATCGTTCTACTGGAAGCATTAAAAAATCAAAGTGAAAATGAAGCTTTAAAGCTAATGTCAAAAACTCATTTGAAGAAATTATTTATTGAAAAGAATATTTTTATCAAAGGTCAAAATGCTAAGGCGAAGTCTTCCATTAATAGTGGTACGACTTACATTGATATTATAATTTAGAAAAAAATTATCTTAAAATTGCTTCAACTGTGGAAGCAACTGCATTTGTAATTTTGGCCATGTAACCAAAATCAATTCTGTCGTCAACAACGTCACATTTTTTATGATAACAAGGGTCTCCGTCTCCTCCAAAAAAGTTTTCAGAAAGAACTATTGATGGAATTTTTGCTTTCCAAAAATTTGAATGATCACTGGCTGAAGTACAAGCAGGAACATTTTGTAAGTCAATCGATAGATCACTTATAGAGCTTAAGAGGTGCTGACTTAAAAATAAAGAATTTTTCTTGTCACAGTCTATTACATGAAACGCTCCGTCTTTTCGACTATTTGTAGCCATCATTTCAAGTTGAATATTACCTATTATACTTTTTTTATTTTTAATTGATTTAACATAGTACCTTGAACCAACAAGTCCAATCTCTTCTCCGCTAAATCCTACAAAACGAAGAGTGTATTTAAAGTCAAAATCTTTTAGAGCTTTAGCAATTGCAAGCATTGATATAACTCCACTACCATCATCATTTGCTCCAGCATTTCCAACAGAATCAATATGAGCTGAAATGATTAAAACTTTTGATGGATCTTTTCCTTCAAGTTCAGCAATAAAGTTTTCTCGTTTTGTTAAAAAACCATATTTATGTCTCGAAGTTTTATATCCATATCTAGAAAACTCTTTTTCAAGATATGCTATTGCCAGTTTCTCACCAGCTTTTGACTTTCTTTCAGAAATTCTTGTTTCTTCTTTGTTTATAAAAAATGTTTTTGCACCACTGAACTCAGAAAGCTTCTCTTTTAAGAAGTTTTCATCAACACTAAAACTTTGGTATCTAAGATTATTTAATTTTATTTTTTTATTAACAGGATTTGCTAAAGCAAAAGCTGTGTAGGCGAAAGCTGCTTTATCATTCCCCCAACCATGTTTATGTTTGTGAAGTTCTGTTTTTGAACAACTTATAATTACAGTTAAGATAGTCAGTAGTATTGAAATACGCATACGGTTCCTTATTTTAAATGAATTAGAAATTGTTTATAGCATAACTCAAAAATTATCCCAAAGTTTTGTATATTTAGTTTATATTTTTCAACACCTTGCATTATTACGTAATATTGTAATGAATTTTCCCTTAACAATCTGTATCATTATGGTATACCGAGTCCATGCAAGAAGTAATCAATAAGATAACAGAACAAATTAACTTCACTAAAAAGGACTCTTTCGCAGAGTTCTTAGAAGAATGTATTCACTTTTATGTCCCAAAGGAAGCAGACATGGAAAGAGAACAACTCCGAGAATACAGAAGTGTCGTTTTTAAACTAAATACTTTTTTTAAAAATTTCTCACCTTTTATTTACGAACTTGGAAAAGATAAAAAGTATGAATCAGGTGTTGAAGCACTATATGTGATTTGTAATGAACTAGGGATCGAGATTGATAAAAGTGAATGTTTTATTCTTTTTCATTTAAGAGATCAGGGAAAATTTAAAATTAAAGAGTCTAAACTTTTGAATCAACTTAAAAACCTTTGGCCTCAATATAAACACTACGCTTTAAAAGACCAAGATTTTTCAAGAGCTCTTCGAAACTTAAGAGATGAAAGAGTTATTGAATATAGAAAACATGCCTTAGTTCCTGTTCCAACATTATTAATAAGATATAAATAATATTGAAACAGGAGAACATATTAAATTTTAGCTATTACTTTTTAGTACAAGTTGAAACTTTAGCAGAAGCAGACGAATAAAAAGTGTAACCAAAATCACTGTCAACTGACTCAATTTCAAAATTATCAGCATTTCTATAACTATTTAGAAAAGTAATATCGTCTGTGTCATCATGAGATTGTCTAATCGCTATAAACTTTGGAAAATCTTTTGTCCTTGAACTTTTTTTAAAAATTCTTGTTCGAGCTAAAGTTCCTTCTTTTTGCCATTCTTTTAATTTATAAGTCGAAATTTCAGTTGTTTCTTTGTTTAGAACATAAAGACCAATAATCACACTTGTGTCCCCTCTAAATTTATATGAAAAACCAAATTTAGTATTAGCATGTGTACAATACGGTCTACTATCAAGCAAAACATATTCTCCTTTTAAATTTTTGTCGAACCTGTAATCTCTATCAAAGTTCGCAGAATTTGCTACCAATGAAATAAGTAATAATAGTGTAGTTAAAATAAAAGTTTTCATATTTATCCTTTGTTAAATCAGTTTAACGTTGTTCATTTGTTAGTAATCTATATGCATCTAATCTTCCACCTTGTGCTAAATTTGTGTAAAGAGAAGAGTTCATACTTGTTTTGATCAGTCTTTCTTTGGCATCTTTATAACTAATATTTGGCTCGTTTGAAAGCAGGAGTCCTAGTGCTCCTGTAACAATTGGTGCAGCCATGGAAGTTCCCGACTTACTCTTATAACGATTATGTATCATGGTCGACATAATATTTTCACCAGGAGCAAAAATATGAACGGTATTTTTACCAAAGTTTGAAAACTTTGCAATTTTTCCATTCCCACTCATGGCACCTACTGCTATTACGTTGTCTACATTGTATCTAGCAGGATAAACTTCAAACATGTCATTATCACTTGTATTATTTCCAGCAGAAGCAACAAATAAAATATTCTTATCTCTAGCAGCTTGAATTGCAAGTTTCATAGTTCTTGAGAACTCATACATTCCCCAAGAATTTGACATGATTTTAGCTCCATTTTCCATGGCATAATTTGTAGATTTGATAGCTTGAAAAATTGTGCCTTCTCCTTTTTTGGAAAGAAATTTCATCGCCATTAAACTTACATTAGCCATCATTCCCATTGTTCCTTTTCCATTATGTGAAGCTCCAATATTTCCTGCACAATGCGTCCCATGAGAGTAGTCGTCCATCGGGTCTCCATCATTGTTAGAAAAATCATAACCATGAATATCGTCGATATATCCATTACCATCATCGTCAACACCAGGCACACCATCTTTCTCTAGTTGATTAGTCCACATATTATCTTTAAGATCTGAATGTTTATAATCAATTCCAGTATCAATGACGGCAATAATAATATCCTTAGAGCCTTTTTGAATTGTCCATGCTTTTAATGCATTTACGTCTTCTCCAGCTTTCCCTCTTTTAAATCTTGAACCAATATTTCTACCGGTATTTTTAAATCCCCATTGTTGAGAGAATTTTGCATCTGTCGTTGTTTGATTTTCTAAAATGTTTAATTTTTCATCTAATTTGATTATCCAATTAGGCTCAATATATTCTACATTAGAGTTTTTTGAAATTTGCTCTAGAGAATTGTTGCTTGCTATTACATGATAAAATTTACCAAAACTTGTTGAAATTGATGACATACCTTTAACTGATTCTGGAAACGTTATAGACTTACTTCCCGATTTTAGTTTTACAATATGGCCATCAAAGTTTGTTGCGTATACTGAGGTGATCGTCAGCATTAATATTAAAAATATTTTAATCATATGTTCTCCTAAAATTTATTTAATTAAATAAGATCATATAAAATATTTAAATTCAATTACTATCTAAAATGATAGTATAATAAAAACAAGAGCTTACATGAATTGTTAGATATTATTATAAAAGTTATTAAATTATACTTGGAGTTTTACAGAAGTTTTTTATAGAGAATTCCTTCTCCGTCACCAAAAGAAACAGTCAGAAAACCATTGGATCTCTCCTGCTCAACAAAACCTAGGGATAAATGCATGTTTATAGAAGTTAAATTTTTCACGTCTACGCAGGAATAAACCTCTTTAATTTTTAATGTTTGAAATAATTTAAATCTTTGAGTTGAAATAAAGCGAGCAATACCTTGTCTCCTATGCTCCTGTTTTACACTTATTCCCATGCAGTACATTCCACTTGGAAAAGAATGTTTAATTAAAATCTCTGGGACATTTTCACTTTCAAAAAACCTACAAAAGCCAACAACTTCATTTTTTAAAAGAACAACAAAGACTCCGTAATCAATTCCATTGTTTAATGTGAGTATTTCAGTATTGGTTCGATTAACTAATTTGTCTCTATCAAAGAGTGGATTAATTTCATGAATCAGATTACAGACAGCATTTATATGAGCGGGACCTGCAATTTTAAATTCAAGCTGATCAGAATGACTGGAACTTTTTATATCTGGATTAAATTTTTCGAAGGATTTAATTTTTATTATTTATTAGCCAATAAATCAGAAATTAAGATTTTACTTGCATCAGAATCTATCTTACACACAGCAGAAGCTTCAATTTCTAAAAAATTAATTAATTTATTTAATTTATCTTTTTCAATTGGAAGTAATTTACTAAGAGAGTTGATTTCAAGAATTGTAGTAACTACATTTTCTAATCTTGAATCACTCAAGACAGATGAAAAGAAGTCTTGTCTTTCTTTTTTAGTTTGAAATTCTTTTTTTATTTTTTTCTGTTTTAGTTTATCGATATTTTTACGAAATTCTTTTTCTGTAGATAAAAAACGGATATTTCTATTTCCACTAACAGGAAAATAATTTTTTGAATTCGCATTTCCGTACTCTACTACATAATATTCAACACCTTCATTAAGAGTCTCTATCCCTTTCACTACGCCTATTCCAAAGTTTAGTGATAATATTTGTTTCTCTGGAGTAGATTTGATTTCAGTGTTCATTTTGATCCCTTAATGGCTAGAGTTTAATATTTTATAACAAATTATTTTTTATATTTACAGCAATAATATTCAATACTATGCACAATGTACCGTATATAACAGTCAATAGCAACGCATTGAATATTTTTTGTACCGTATAATATAAAATAAAACTAGCTTATAATAAAACTAGTCCCAACCACAGACCTTAGATCCCTTGATAGAAGCGGGTCTATCACTACATCTCTTATACCAAGCATTTACATTTTTATAGTTCTCAAGTTCTAAAACTTTACTTGCTTCATAAAATAAATCAAGACATCCTACCCAAGGAAAAATTGAAATATCTGCGATTGAATATTCTTCCCCAACTAAGTAAGTTCTTCCTTCTAGTCTTTTTTCTATTACAGTCAAAAGTCTTTTGGTTTCTTTGGCATATCTCTCTACGGGATAAGGGTGATTACAATTTTCTTTTGCGTATCTATAGAAATGTCCAAACTGACCAAACATAGGCCCAACTCCCCCCATTTGAAAAAATAACCATTGAAGTGTTTCAGATCTAAGTCTTGCGTCTTTTGGTAATAATTTTCCTGTTTTTTCAGCCAAGTGAAGAAGAATTGCTCCCGATTCCATAATAGCTAAAGGCTCGCCATCAGCTCCAGTCGGATCAACGATGGCAGGAATTTTTGAATTGGGATTTACCTTTAAAAAATCTTCAGTAAATTGATCACCTTCCATAATGTTTATTTTATGGGCATCATATTCTATTCCTAGCTCTTCAAGAGCTATTGAAATTTTTTGTCCATTTGGTGTTGCTAGTGAATAAAGTTGAATTTTTGTATTCATAGTTTTTCCTTTATAAAAAAGTATTAGTAAAGTTCTGTGAGCATCGTTTCATTATACTCAGTTAAAGATTCATTATTTTTTATTTTTTTTACATAGTCAGGGTTTGCGATAATATCACGGCCGACTGCAATTAAATCAAATTTGTCTTTTGAAATATCATCAATTGCCGAACTAATTTTATAACTGCCTGAAGCTATAACATTTCCTTTAAAATGTTGCCTTAAAAAACTAGTAGAGGTTCCTTTTAAATAATCAAATGTAGCTGAATCATCAAAAATTCCTGTATGAACATAAGCTATTTTTTTATCGTTTAATTTTTCTAAAATATAAATATAAGTTTGTTCATCGCCTTCACTATTTTGTTGATTAACATAGGCTCCTGGAGAAAGTCTTATGCCAACTTTATCTGCACCAATTGCTTCAATAATTTGATCAACAATATCCAAAGTAAATTTTGCTCTTGCTTCCAGACTTCCACCAAATTCATCTGTACGCAAGTTTGTATGTTGATGAATAAACTGATCGAGAAGATAACCATTAGCTCCATGAATTTCAACGCCATCAAAACCTGCTTCCATTGCGTTAAGTGCTGCCTGCTTAAACTCATTAATAATTTCATAAACTTCTTTCGTTTCTAAAGCTCTAGGAGTTCCATATTCAAGTTCTGTTCGAGGTACATGTCCAGTAAGAGCAACGGCACTTGGCGCAACAGGATCATTTCCTTTTAGATATACAGGGTGAGAAACTCTTCCAACGTGCCATAATTGCAAAAATATTTTTCCTTCTTTTTTATGAACTTTATCAGTAACTATTTTCCAGTTTTTTATTTGCTTTTCACTATAAATTCCCGGTGTATTTGGATATCCCTGTCCGTTAGGAGTCACTATTGTAGCCTCAGTAATAATTAATCCAGTATCTGCTCGTCGAGCATAGTAATCAGCCATAAGTTGTGTTGGTACAAGCTCTTCATCAGCAAAACATCTTGTTAAGGGGGCCATAATTATTCTATTTTTAATTGTAAGAGATGAACTTAACTTAAATTCATTTAATAATTTTTCTGTATTCATGTTTTTCCTTTCAAAGTAATTTCTTACATGCTAGTTTCTAAAGTATACTAAGTGTCAAAAACACAGTAACAGAAAGAATATATAAAACAAGTACCTACTATTTCGTAAGTAAGTATCAAAAAGGTAACTAATAGGATCATCATGGCAAAGAAATCTATAAAAAATATTGAATTAGAAAGTGTTATTGAATGCCCTCTTCAGTTAGCAATTAATGTAATTGGTGGAAAATGGAAAACAATAATATTATATAACCTGACCGATAAAACTCTTCGTTTTGGTGAATTGAAAAAATCTATTCCAAAAATTACTCAAAAAATGTTAACTCAACAACTTCGTGAACTTGAATCTGATGGCCTTGTTACACGTGTTGTTTATCCTGAAATTCCACCAAAAGTAGAATACAGTCTGACAAAATTCGCTGAAGAGCTTCGTCCAATATTAGCTCAACTTTGTAAATGGGGAAGTCGTTTAAAGTAAGTCAAATTAAAATAATTATTCATCTTCAACATATTTAATGTGAATAGCAACTAATCCTTTTTTTCCTACAGCAGTTTCAAACTCAACAGAATCATGTTCATAAACTTTAGCCCCGCCTAAAGCTGTTGAGTGAAAGAAAAGATCTTCCATATCTTCATTATCTGCCTCAATAAAGCCAAATCCTTTTTTATCGTCAAAGAATTTAATTGAGCCAGTGTAAACTGTACCATGTTGTTTTTTGCTTACATGCTCTCCGCCCCAAACAATTTCAAAAATTTCTTTTACTTTATCGCCTTTATGAATTTTTTCTAATTTTTCTATTACAGATGCTTCCGTTTTTTCATCAACCAAAACGTTCGATCTTTTTCTCTTTGTGGTTTTCAAAGTATCATATCTCACTAAATCTACTATTATCTTTGCCATAAAATCCTCTCTTCTAATTTCTGTATACCTATCACAATTTCTTTAACAAATACAAAAATTAAAAGAAAGAATAATATGATCACTTTTGTTTGATAAGAGAATTCACGAGTATTATTACAATTATTGTTGTTGTAAACAATGCTACTGTAACGGCTCCCATTGGTACATCAAGATAATAACTTGCAAGTAAGCCTACAACTGTTAAAAGTGCTCCTATTCCCCAACCTACAAATAACCGCGTTTTAATTTTTTCAAAAAACAAGGATGATATTGTTCCAGGTACAATTAGGAAACTAAATACAAGTAACAAGCCTGCAGTACCTACTGAAGAAGTGATTACAAAACCAAATAGTGCATAAAATAAAAAATTCCAAAATGATGATTCATTTTTTATATTAAAAAATTTGGCTCTATAAATATAATGAATGATACCCACAAGAGAATAGATTATTGAAACTTTAAATACTTCATGCCAAGAGACCCATAATAATCGTCCAACAAGCATTTCTTTTATATGTTCTGCCCCATGTCCTTGTTTATTAAGAACAAGGACTGACAATGAAGATGCAAAAGCAAAAGTAATACCAATGACAACTTCCTGTGAAATCTTTTCTTTAATACGAGATGCAAAAGAAAAAAAGAGCGCTGCTACAAATGTAAATGCAAGAGCAACAAAATAGCTTCCTAGCTCATGAGTTTCCATTCCCCATAATGCAGCAAAAGCGTAACCAAGAGCAGCGACTTGAGCTAAAGACAAGTCAACAAAAATGACTTGTCTTTTTAATACGTGTAGACCTAAATAACAATGTATTCCTACGAGCATAAATGACAATACGATTGATGGTGCAAAAAATGTTATTAGCTCATTCATTTTCTCACCAATGCTTTTATTAATCTTTTATATAAATCATAAAGATTATTAATTCCCTTTTCACCATAGACACCAATTGGAACGACATCTACGGGAACTCCTTTTACTTCTCTTGCAATTCTTTTTGCAGCACTGTCATCAAAAGTATTTTCAACCAAAATTACATTTGGTTTCATTAGTTTTAATTTATGAGTCACATTTAAGATATCTGCTGCTGATGGTGGAATTCCCGGTTTGGGTTCAATCGTCGCAACAATTCGTGCTCCGGTTTCAGCTAAAAAATATGTAAAGGTCTTATGTTGTGTAACAACTTTTATACCTCTTGGTATATTTTTACTTAACTCATCAATATGTTTTTTAAATATCTCTGCATTTTGACTAAAAATATCAGCTTTACTGGCATCAAATTCAGCTAATTTACTAGCGACAACAACTGCTAATTTTTTTACTCTTGAGAAAGAAAATAAAAAATGTGGATTCCCTTGAGGATGCACATCGCCATCGGCCCTAGAGACACTCCCTGTTGGCACTTCAAGTGGATTTATATAATCACCTAAAGTTAACCGCCCCTTAGCTCCTGAATGAATAGCGGGATTTCTTGCACCTCTAACAACAAGAGGGAGCCAGCCCACTTCAAGTCCAAGACCAATATCGACAAGGATATCCGTTCTCGAAGCTTTTAATGTATAAGATGGTTTCGCTTCTAAATGGTGCGGGTCTTGGGTACCTAAACAGATTGAGGAGACATCAACTTGATCTCCTCCAATAAGCTTAACTAAAGAAGCAACATTTGTGGTGGTTGCCAGTACTTTTATTTTAGCAAATGAAATATTTGAAAATAATAATAAACTTAAAATTATATATAATTTATTCATAAAAACTCCTAATAGTTATGCGCAGGATGTGCGCCGATACTGTAATTAAATTGAAAAGAAACTTTTCTTTCATTGGTTGAAGAACCGTCATCCACATCTTCATATTGCAAGCGCATCACTGAAAATTCGGAATACCTAAAAGCCAAATTCGCCATATGAACTCTTTCTTTTGAAACATTGGCGTATTTATCCTTACCAATATATTCATATCTATAACCAATGTAGATTCGTTGGGTTAATTGTTGTTGAATATAAGTTGAGACCCCTTCAAATTTTTGATTAAGTGCTCCGGCTACTCTTTTATTTGTATACTCTGTTGACCATTTAAAAGAATGATATAAAGATTTTCTAACAGGACGCCATTTAAAGGTTAAATCAATATTATAAAGATCAGATTTTGTTTGTAGAGAAGAATTACCGGTGTGCCCACGATAAAATAAATCTGACATCCCAAGTTCAATCGTTGATGAATCTGACAACTCCCATAAATTATCTAACCTAGCGAGATAAGCAAGTTTATGATTGTCAGAATTAGTACTAAAAATATCAGGGTTATTCCCCTGCAAGAGTTGAACTTTTAACTCACTAAACCAACTAAATGGTAATAGTGTCGACAAATCAAAGCCATAGTCAGAATAGCCATCTTCTCCAAGTGATCTTTGTAAAAGATACGATTTATTCATAAAAGCAAGAGCATGAGTATGGGTTGGATTTTCTTTTCCCCAAGCAGTATAAAATCGACCAAGTTTAACAGTTAAATTGGGAATCATTAACGATTCAATAAAAGCGACCTCTGGTCCAAAAGTAAAACCACCAGAACCATCGTTAGCAATAGATAGAGTTGTGAATGCTCTCCAGTAGGCATCGACATCAGAACTTAAAATTAGTTCTGCTTCTTGTAATCCAAAACCGTCATTTGACGTATTTTTTTTAGAGTTTTGAAAAAGAAATAGGGTATTAAATCCAACGGCTGGATTCATTTTATTTGTAGAATTTGCACTAGATGAAATGGCTAATGCTCCTGTTGAAAGTACAAAAGTACTACATATAAGACATAGAAATAATGATTTTTTCATCAAATCTCCTTTTTTAAGTGTTTAAAAATAAAATTTTGTAAATTTATGTAGATTAAACTAATTGAAAAGGCGGAGATCTGGGTTGAGTTAGGTTATATTTTAAAAAGAAATAATTAGAGGCGATTTCATTTAACTCAATTTTATATTGAGAGATAATTTCTTTAACTAATTCAAAATGGACAACATATAGAATATTAGAACTACTAATATTGTTAAAGAAGGAAAAAGTACACTTTTTTTCGTGTTCATTGTCAGATGAGCTCGTTTTATTTCGATTTGCTGACTTTGTCAGTGTTGATATTTTAACATCGTGAGAATGAATAACTTTATGAAACTGTACTTGAAAAATAAGTATTAATGATAAGTAGGATAAAAATAAGATTTTTAAAATATTCATTTGTAATAACTATTATATGAAGAATATAAAAATTCAAGTTAATAATTTTACAAATTAAATTTTCAATTTATTTAAGAATAGTTCTTTTACAGATTAGGTAAATTTTTATAAAATCCCTTGTGCTACTTGAACCAGACATTTATCCAATTGACCTTCAACTTGAAGCTATTAATAAGTCGTTGGCTCAAAATTCATGCTTAATATTAAAAGCTGAAACGGGAGCAGGAAAAACCACTCGGCTACCTCCTTACCTCGTCACAAAAGATCTAGGAAAAATTTTAGTTTTAGAACCGAGAAGACTTGCTGCTAAATTATCAGCGCAGCGCTGTGCTGACACTCTTAATTCAAAGATCGGTTCAATAGTCGGGCATCATATTCGATTTGATAAAGTTACTTCACCACAAATAAAGTTACTTTTTATCACAGAAGGATTATTTCTTTCATATTTAAAAGAAGATCCTACTCTTAGTAGCTATAGCACAATAATTCTCGATGAATTTCATGAGCGCAGTATTCATACAGATATAGCAATATGTTTAATTAGAAAGTTACAGGCAACTACTCGCCCAGATTTAAAACTAATTGTCATGTCAGCTACTCTCGATACTTCAGCACTTGAAAAATATTTAACAGGATCGATCATTTTTAATATACCGGGTAGAGTCTTTCCTATTGAGATTGAATATCTAGAAATTGAACCACAAGAAGCCGTAATAAAAATGCTTAATGACTATCGTTGTCCCTTAAATATTTTAGTTTTTCTTCCGGGAGTCGGAAGTATTCGCAAATTACAAGATCAACTTCAATTAATTATTCAAAAGGACAAAGATCAAGATAAAGAAATTGAAATTGTTCCTTTATATTCAAGCTTATCTAAGAAAGATCAAAACAAAGCTTTCGTAGGTAATAAAAGAAAAATTATTATCTCTACAAATATAGCGGAAACTTCTCTCACAATCCCCAATATAACGGGTGTAATTGATACAGGTACAGAACGAAGAGCAAGTTTTGCCCCTTGGAGTGGAATGCCTCTTCTTATGCTTGAAAACATTTCAAAATCAAGTGCAACTCAAAGAGCAGGTCGAGCTGGGCGAGTACAAAGTGGTTTAGTATTTAGAACATATCCACTCAACAATTTTTCACAAAGAAAAAACTTCACTCCTCCTGAAGTAGAAAGAGTTGAGCTTTCCCATTATATTTTAGATTTAGTTGATCTAGGCTATGATCCAAATGAGCTTAATTGGTTTGAACTTCCCAATGAAAAAAACTTAGAAAAGGCATATGATCTTTTGAAATTTTTAGGTGCAATTAAAAATAATAAAATTTCAGCGATTGGTAAATTTTTAGCTAAATTACCACTTCCCCCAAGATTAGGAGCAATGCTTTTTAAAGAAAAAGACACTCCCAAATTAAATGATGTATTACTAGCGGCCTGTACTATAAGTGAAGGTATGATCTTATCAAACCAAGTTAAATTTTTTTCTGATGACGAAGATGAATTTTGCGATATATCTCTTCAACTTGATCTTATTAAAGCAAACTACTGGAAAGATTCAAGCTTAAGCGATTATGAATTACATTTAATAGATATTAGAGCTTATAAACGTGTCATTGAACTCTACAAATCATTAAGTAAAAGATTAAAAATTATCGGTCAAATATCTAAAAATAAAACGTTGCCTTGTGACTTAACTCCCTCTCTTCTCGCTGGTTACCCCGATCGAGTTGCTTCAATTACAAAAGTAGCCAAGAAAGGAAAGACTCAGAAAAGTTATAATTTTTGTATGGGTAGAGGTGGAAAACTGCGATCAAATTCAGCATTATCTACTACTCTTCCAAAATTCATTCTTGTTATTGATGCTCTTGAAAATCCAAAAGCTAATGCCGCGACTGGAACAAATATTGTTACTGCTTCAAAAATTACTGTTGAAGATATAGAAAAAACCGAGTCGACATTATTATCATCATTAATAGAAAGCAGTTTTAATGAAAAGAAAGGAACGCTTACTCTTTCTACGATACTAAGATATGGAAAAATTACACTTTCGACTACTGCTCAACCGCCAGTAATTCCTAAAGGAGAAGTTTTAGCAAAGTTAATGAAATCCAATTGGCCTTGGCCTTTCGAAGATGATTATAAATTTCAAGAATATAATAAAAGAGTGATGTTTTTAAACCAAGCAAAAATTGAACATAACTGTCCTGAGTTTACTGGCGAAATGTTTGAATTATTTATTGAGGCAATTATAGAGTCTGATACAACATTTCAAAGTTTGAAAAATAAAGGTTTAATTAGTTTAATAAAAAATCAATTATCACCACAAGATCAATATCTTTTAGAAACTGAAGTTCCTTTAAAAATAACTCTGAGTAATGGCAAAGATTTTACAATTGAATATCTTGAAGATATTCCTTTTATAAAAGCACGAATACAAGACCTTTTTGGTGTAAAAGAACATCCAAAAATTGCAAAATCAAAGATTTCCATTTTATTTAAATTACTATCGCCTGCTAATAAAGAAATTCAAAATGCTAGTGACTTACCATCTCTTTGGGGAAGATCCTGGGAGTTGCTTAGAAATGATCTGCGGCCTCGCTATCCTAGACATTATTGGCCAGACGATCCAGCAAATTCAAAGCCTATTAGAATGAAAAGACATGTATAAATACTGATGGAATATTATTGGTTGTTTCCATACGACTTTTTTAGGGCTTCGACAAATTCTTTTGCTCTCTTTGGGAGACCATTTCTTTTATATTCAATAACCTGTTGCTCAACTTTTTGTCTAAATTCTGTGGAATCATAATTATGAAGAGACAGGTTATCAACACTAACTTGAAAAGGATAATTACAAGCATGGGAAAAAATCTGTTCTATAGCTTGTGGCTTAATTTCATATTTTTCAAATAAAACCTGTTCTTTAGTATTTCTACCATCCGGATTATACCAATATCCAAAGTCATCTTGTTTTCTTCTTTCCTTACCGGCAATACACCAATGACTTATTTCATGGAGTGCTGAGGCAAAGAAGTCGCTTCGACATATAATTTTGTGATACTCATTTTTATCTTTTGCCACTTGATAAAATGGTTCATCTGCTCCAAAAGTGAGAATTGTTTGATAATTTAATTTAAAAGTTTGATTGAAGATTGCTTGAAGATCTTCAATATTAAAAGCATTCATTTTGACCATTTTCAACTTATATTTTTAAAATATTTACTTTTTACCATAAAAGTAATTTAAATAGGTATGAATAATTTAGAAAAACATAATATATTAGACGGAGTAACTCTCAAAACACTAATAGAAGAACTCGTTGATAATTTTGGTTTTGAGGAACTTGGTAAACGTACAGAAATTCGTTGTTTTATATTTGACCCTAGTATTAACTCAAGCCTTAAGTTTATACGTAAGAATTTATGGGCAAGAAAGAAAGTTGAAGATCTTTATATTGAACTTAAAAGTAATCCTGAAATAAAAGAATTGCCACTTCGAGATAAAGTATAATTATCATCAAAATGGCAATAGTGTTCTAAACTAGCAATTATTTAACTTTTATAAGTTCTATTTTAAATTTTAAAGTTGAATGAGGTTCAATTGCTTCGCCAGCACCTTGAGCACCATAAGCAAGATTAGAAGGAATAACAAGTTCCCAAATATCTCCCTCTTTCATTAGTTGAAGAGCTTCAGTCCAACCAGGAATTACGCCATTAACTGGAAAAGAAATAGTCTCCCCTCTTTTATAAGATGAATCGAAAACTGTACCATCAATAAGAGTTCCTTCATAATGAGTTTCTACAGTTGAGCTTAATTCTGGAGTAGCCCCTGTACCTGTTTCAAGAATTTTGTATTGAAGACCAGATGCAGTAATATTAACACCTTCAATACTTTTATTTTCTGCTAAAAAAACTTCGCCTAAAGATTTATTCCTCATTGATACTTCATTTGCAAGTTCGTCATGAGCAGCTTTCATTTTATCTTGAAAAGCATTCATCACTCTATTTGTTTCTTCTTCATTAACATCACTTGGTTCATCAAGAAAAGATGACCGAACTCCTTGAAAAAGATCATCAAAACTTATTTCGATACTTTGTTTTCTAAAATCTCCACCAATTTGACGACCGATGATATAACTAACTTTTTCTTGATCTGTTTGCATAATTTCCCCTATGTTTAATATTTTAAATAATTTAAGGTAACCTAACTAAAATTATCCCATTTTCCAAGCAAAAGTGTGTGAAACTTAGTCATAATAAGGCAAAGGACGCTAAATATTATCAAAACTCGCATAGTTGACGAAGTCTGTCTGATATCCTTATTAAAGAAGACCTTTATTACGATAAGATGTTGTTATGAAACTATTATTTGTACTTAATTTGTTTTTTTTGAACTTAAATATAGCTTTTGCAAGTGAATCAACTTTTAAGCGATGTTTTTCGCACGCAATAAATCAAAATACAATAAATGACTCTAGCTTAACTTACAAAAATATAAATACCAATAATCTTTATTTCCGTACAAGCAAAAATAGAAAAATAAATAATACTTTAATAACTACTGTTGATTCAAAAGGAAACGAGATTAAATTATTTGGTAAACTGGGGCTCGATACATCTCTACCTGGATATCATGTTTTCACATTAACGGATAGTAAGGGGCTTACACACCATTTTGATAATGAAAGTATAAAAAAAGTAAAAATAAAACAAATTCTATCCCCTTCAAAGATTCAAATAAAAGAATTGAATAAAAATCCCCCTAGAAAAACAATTTCATCCTTGTCACCTTCAAAACTTAGAAAAAATATTTGCCCACAGTTTTCAAAAATAAGGAAGGAACCAATTTATAAAAACTTAAGAAATTATATGATAAATAACCCCAAAGGAAAATTTCAGCTAGCACTTGCTGGTTATTACGCAGCAGCTTGTGGTTCTTCTTTTTACCTTGGAATTGAACATTTACCCCAATTTTATATGTTAGATGGAAGTAGAGGAGAAAATAATATAAAAGGATGGTTCGCTGATCATCAATCAAACTTCAGTATTGGAATGTTTATGATGAGTTCAACCTACAATTGTTTATCAGCTTTAACTCCATCTCTTTCTGGCATGTGGCTAAAAAACACTTTAGCGATTGATGCTGTCATGAATTTGCATTTTGAAGTCTATATGGGTGTTGATAGAAGTCCTATCTCTGATGACAAAATTCGAACAGATATTGGAGATCTCTCAACTGGTTTTATGGCTGTTGCGACAATGGCATTTCTCGTAAATAAATTTGAAAAAATTTATCCAATCGATTTTTTAAAGGTTTGTAAATAAATCATAATTCATACAACTTGTTATTACGTCTCCTTTTTAATAAAGTAATGCATGGATGACCATATTAAAAATATTATTTTATCTCTAACTGAGTCCAAACAGATATTAAATGAAGAGTTAATTCAAAATCTTTGGAGTGGTTATGGCCAACTTAAACGTGTTACTCTTGATAAAAAATCAATTATTTTAAAGCTTATAAAATATCCTAGTTCTCAAGATCATCCAAAAGGATGGAACTCTGATATTTCTCATAACAGGAAAGTTAAGTCTTATCAAGTTGAACAGAGTTGGTATAAAAATTATAATGAGAATATTAGGAATGCGTACTTCCCTAAATATATATCAAGTGGCGAATTAAGTTCTACCACATATCTTATACTAGAAGACTTATTAGATTTTGGATTTTCGCCGAAGAATTCCATTAATTGGGACCAAGTAAAACTTTGTTTAAAATGGCTTGCAACTTTTCATGCTAAAAACCTGGGAGTAAAACCTAATCAACTCTGGGAAATAGGTACTTATTGGCACTTAGAAACAAGACCAGATGAATTAGAAGCTCTAGAAAAAGAAGACTACGATCTTAAAAATTCCGCTCCACTTATAAATAAAAAACTAAACTCCTCAAAATTCCAAACGATCGTTCATGGTGATGCCAAACTTGCGAACTTTCTATTTAATAAGAATGAAGTAGCTGCTGTCGATTTTCAATATGTAGGCGGCGGTGTAGGCGTAAAAGATGTAGCATACTTTTTAAGCAGTATTTACAACGAAGATGAACTTTCTGATAATGAAAACAAGTGTCTTAATTATTATTTCAAAGAATTAATCGAAATTACTCATTCATTTAATCCTTCAATTGATTTAAAATTACTTGAAACTGATTGGAGAGAACTTTATTCATTTGCTTGGTGTGACTTCTTAAGATTTTTAAAAGGTTGGTCACCAAAACATTTTAAAATAAATTCTTATTCTGAAAAAATAAAAAAAAAGGTATTAAATGATTTTAAATAATAATGATCTTAAAAAATTAGCAGTGTTTGCAAAAAAAGCTGCACTAAGTGCTGGTGAAATTATAAGCAAAGCACAAGGAAAACCTATTGAAGTAAATTCAAAAATTGGCGGAGAGAACATCGCTTCTAATGTCGTAACAGAAATAGACTTCAAAGCACAAGAAGCAATTCTGCAAGTCTTAGAACCTACTTTAAAAGAATACGACTTAGGCCTTTTAACAGAAGAAAGTGCTGATGATAGCTCACGATTTGAAAAAGATTATTTCTGGTGTATTGATCCTCTCGATGGAACTCTATGTTTCTCGCGTAACGAAGATGGTTATAGTACTTCAATTGCACTTGTTTCAAAATCTGGCATCCCTGTTATAGGAGTTGTTTTCAATCCTCGAACGAAAACTCTCTACAATGCAATAAAAAGAGGTGGTGCCTTTAAAAATGATTTACCATTTCGACTTAAAAACAAATCAAATGTTCTAACATTACTATATGATCAAAGTTTTTTAAGAATTAAAAATTATGAACAGGAAATTAAAAATCTTGAAAATTTGGCAAAAGAATTAGGATTAAATGAAGTTAAACTTCACCATTTAGGTGGTGCTGTTATGAACGGTATCATTACAATCGAATTAGCTCCAGCTATATATTACAAACATCCTAAGAAAGCTCTTGGTGGTGGATCTCTTTGGGACTTTGCAGCCAGTTCAATTATTCAATCTGAAGCAGGTGGTTTTAATAGTGATTATTATAATAATGAGCTCGATCTTAATAGAAAAGACTCAACATTTATGAATCATAAAGGAGTTATTTATTCTAGTTCAGAGAAACTCTTTGTAAAAATAAATGGTTTAATCAATGATTAAAAAAGGAAAAAAGACATGTCTGAATTAACATATATAAATAAAAATGGTGATACTGTTTTCACAAGTACATTTTTAAAAAATAGAAAAACATGCTGTAAAACGAGTTGTCTTCATTGTCCTTATGGACATACTTTAAAAACCGATGGACTTACTTTTGATGAAGTCACTGAGTCCCGAATTGAAGAAGCTCAGTTTATTTTAGATGGAGGAAAGAAAAAAGAAGAATTTAACGTAACAGCATCTCTATTAGCTGGAGCCTTTGGTGCTCCTAAGAAAATAACTCCAATTAGTGTGGATAATATTATGTTTTATCAATTTATTTTAATTAAAGATCAAATATGTGGGCTTCTTAGAAAAGATGTCACACAAGTTAAGGAAGTCTACTTACTAGAACATTTTCAAGATCAGGACCTTACACTTGAAACAGTAAGTAGTTTTTATAATTCATAATAAAGGATCAAAAGATGAAAACAAAAATAATTAGAATCTCAGATAATTTTTGGAATATACGTGGATCATTTAAAATAGGTGGTTTAATAAATATAGGAACTCATGCTTCTTTAATTCGCACTGAAAATGGTAAGTTTATTTTTCTTGATTCTTTAACTTTTGAAGATGAAATTTTACAAGAAATTAACAAGCTAACGGACAATGGAAAGAATGTTGAGGCCGTTTTAAATCTTCATCCTTTTCACACCATACATGTAAAAAAAATGCATGCTATTTATCCAAACGCCAAACACTATGGAACAGCAAGACACCACTTAAAATCACCTGAACTAAAGTGGGAAGATCTAAAAACCGAAGATAATGAACTTCATAAACAGTTTTCAAAAGATCTCGATTTTTCTGTTCCAAGAGGTGTCGATTTTATTTCAAAAGATGAAAATCTACATTTCTCTTCTGTTCTCGCATATCACAAGTCATCACGTACGATTCATGTGGACGACACTTTGATGTATATTGCTTTGCCAAAACTATTGAGTTTCTTTGGTTTATCAGATCCGCTTAGTTTTCATCCAACCTTGTCTAAAGTTTTAGAAAATAAAAAAGAAGCCGTTGATGAATTTGAAGATTGGGCAAGAGAAATAGCTTCGTCATGGTCTGATGCTGAAAATCTATGTGCTGCTCATACAGCCAGCTTCATTGGCAAAAATAAAAATGGTGTTTCTATTCAAAAAAGAATTTTAAAAGCATTAGACAAAGTTCAAGGAAAATTACAGTCTCATAAAGCTAAATTAAATTAAATTTATAAAATTAAAAAATTTTAAATTAATAGCTACTATTTAACTTCGCCTAACGCCAAGTAATTTACAAGCAAGTTGTGCCGATTTTTGATTTGTAATAATTCTATCCCAAGAGTCGCCATCTTCTGTAACCATGTCGAGTAATTCAGTAAAAGAAAACATTGGTTCGTTTAACTCTTTGACTAGATCCGGTGAAATAGTTTGATATAAGAATTTTTTTAATAATTTCCCAACTTCTTTATTTTTTGTCATCCCACTACAGTAAGTATCTCCAGCTTTTTTATCAGAGATGTTATAATGGCTGACTACAATACTTCTTATATTTTTTTCAATTTGTTTGAGCTCTTTTTCAATTTCGGCTCCCTTCGTCTTTGTCGTAGGAATATAATAAATGTTATTTTTTAATCCGTTATAAGATGATGCCATCATGGCAATTCCAGATTTTGGATGTTTAATATTAGTAACGTGACCAGTAAGAGCGTCTGTATTACTTTTTGTTGATCTTCCAATATCTATTAATAATTCCTGATTTTTAACAACGTAAACATAACTATCAGTCTCAGATATTTTATTAGTGAATTTTGGATATTCTTTTCTTATTTTATCTATTAACTGTTGCATTAATCCTTCACTCATTTAAAATCTCCTTACGAATTCAATTTATACATAGATGATATTTTAAAAGAAGGCCTTTGCCAATTTAAGTTTGATTTAAGTTTTAAGGAAGTTTAGATAAAATTTTTAAAACACTATATTTAGAAGTAATAATTTTATCTTTTATAGATGGTACTTCTAGAAATTCAAGTAAATTTAATTCATTCTTTCTACAATATTCATTATAATACTCACGTTTTTTTGGATGAAATGAGTTTACCACATTTATAACCTTATGATTATACTTAATAAGTTTTAATATTGAATCTACCAAATCATTAATTGCAACTAGATTTATTGATTCGACGGGGTTAATAATTGTTTTTTTTCTGAGTAAAACTCTGACAGGGTGACTGTCTGTATAAATAATTCCACCAGGACGAATTATTGTACAATTATCATGTTTACTGACAACTTCTTCACATTTAACAAGAAATTCTCCTGAAGTTGTTTCTGGAATAGGAATGGTGTCTTCATCAACTTTACCTTGCTTACCATAGACAGATGTCGAGCTTATAAAAACAATTTTTTTATAATTAATTTTAGAGATAAAGTCTTTTAGCAAATCAATTGAACTAATAGCAGAAGGTGTTAAATTAAATATTAAAAGATCTCCAGAAATAAAAACCTTTGGCAGAGCATCCCTCTGAAAATTATATTTCACTTCACCTTGTACACCTTTTGAAGAATTACAAAAACTGCCATTTACATTGTGCCCTAATTTTTCAAATTCTTTGTAAAGAGTTAAACCAAGTCTTCCCAAAGAAATTATATTAATTTTCATTTATTTGAAATTTTCAGATATTCGCATTCCATCTCAGGACTCTCTTCGTTTGTAAATGTAGTAACCAACGTTGTTAAAGCTTTATATCCTATACTTGATGGTTTTGAAATTTTCTTCCAGATAATTTTCTCGTTGTTAAATCTTTTAATCTTTCCTGTTTTTTTATAAGGAGAACTAAATACTTTTAATGAGGTAAAATCAGTATAATCGGGGCCCATACTATAGTCACGTCTTACTTTTGATTTTAATTGATTATAATTCATAGATGAATAGTGTACATGGGGATTATTAGTGTTGCCATGAGTAAGTGAATTTTTTATATCAAAATTAAAGATAGCTCCTCCATTAGAAGTCACTTCAACTATATCAATCTTTTTGTCGGCAATTTTAGATTTTATATGTAAGTCAGAAGGACAGAACTCTCCTCCACCTTCCTGAATTGCTTTACTTAACTCATAATCCCCATCAAGCAACTTTGCTTGATAAACCGTAATAGCATTTGCTGTTTGTCCAAATAGAACTAAACATAATAATAACGATATTTTTTTCATATATACTCCTTATAAATTTAATCTTAATATTTACAAATTCTGGAAAGAAATATTTCTTGTGGCTTTTTATCTTTTTGCTCTACCCATCCACTGATTAATTGACCGTCATAAGCAAGTTCACATTCATCTTGAATTTGTTCTTTAGCTTTTTTACGATGAGCTGACATGACACGCTGATTATAATATAGAGAGAAAGTAGATGATACAATTGAATAATTAAATCCTTTTCCATTATTTCTTTCATCTCGTGTGATATCTGCTAATTTTAGCTCTAATTCTTTTTTTGATTTTTCTAAACTTAATATTTTATTATCTAATTTATTAATTAAATAATCTTTTTGTGCCTTACTCTTGGAAACAATTTCTATAGTTAAAGTATAATCTGGCTCATTAAAACCATTTGTATAAGTTGAGACAATATTCACAAGTTCTCTGTTTTTTATCGCAGACTTTAACTTAGCTGAAAAAGTGACAATGTCTATTTTGTAACTAGACTCAAATTGCTCTGTTCCATCTAAAATTAATTTAGCAGAAAAATTCGAACTTCTATAAGCAGAAACTGATGAAGGGTCGACGTTCCTCATTATAACTTCCGAAAATGCATTAAAAGATATTGCCAGTAATATTATTGTAATTAACTTGTTCATAAAATTCTCCTTTCTTAATTTATTTAAATATAGATACCAGTCATAAGTTTTCGATATTTTTTTTAGACACTAAAATCTACAATTACTTATTACTTTTTCAGAAATTTCTTCAACACTTAATTCTGTTAAATCAACCATCATCTCATAGAGAGAATCTCCGTTAACGGCAGTATCGGATACTACATCTACTGCATCTGAAAAATTATCCATAATAAATAACGGATCTTCTGGAGTGAACTTATATTGGCCCATGAATAAAAAGTCGTTATTTTTCACTTGGGAAACAATATATTTTTTCTTTGAAAAAAGAGTATAACTTAAAACTTTTAATGTTAAGCTACACTGATATATATTTTCATCATAGGAATTATTAAAATATTCTTTAGTTTTATTGAATTTATCAAGCATAACTTTATATTTTAAAACTTTTTCAGTTTTTGAATAAGGCACACAATCAATTGGCTTAATCGAAGATGTTTTAAATACACGTTGTAAAAAACTTCCTACAATTGCTCGGTCACATACTTTTACTGAAAACAAAATAGAATCGCTTCCTTTATTAGTTTTACTTAAGACCATGTAATCTGCCCAATTTGCGTTTGCTGAAATTGAAAATAAAACAAATAACACTGATAATATTTTTTTCATACGTATCCTCATTTTTAATTTTTTTATTACTTTAATGAATCTTCTAAATTAATAATTGCTTCATCTGAACTGAAAAAAATATAAGCTTCTTTTAAATCATCATTGAAGTTAACCAAATTTAAAGAAGACAAATTTCTATCATTTCTTGTATTTTTAAGAGTATCGATTCTATCAAATGCAGCACCGGAAGCGAAAAGTCCTCCGACAAAAACAGCAAAACCAGCACCAGGATTAGCTAGAGCAACCCCGGCTCCGAATACTACACCCATAGGAATTGCAACTAGAGATGTTGTTGCCATGAAAACATATTCAACTTTTCGAATAGCGTTATGAGTTTTCTTTGAAAAAGAATCATAGAATTCTTGATCAGATGTCAGTTCGTTAATTGCGTGAACTTGATACCCCTTACTATCTCCAATTAAATTGTCACAAGTGATTTTATATTTTGTTGCTTCACACTTTTCAAACTTATAATAACCAGACTTTAGTTTAGATATTTTCAGTCCATAATCATATGACTTTAAATTATTGATATATCCACTATGAAGATAGCCTTTACTATCAAATAAAAAATCATTGTACTTATTGCAAAACTCAGCACTTGTAGAACATCTTGCTTTTACTAGTTTATCCATCGCCAATATCTCTAATTCGTTTTGGCTTGCATATTTTTGAGCCTTCGCAAGACTATCATAATAATTATTACCTAACGTGAGAACCTTCAATCCCTTCTTTGTAACAACTTCTGAAGGACCTGTTTGCTCAACATTTATGACCGCTCTTGCAATTGGCTGTGCAAACAAATTTATCACATAACTATTTTTTTGTTCAACATGATCATCTCCTTGCATTAGAATTTTGGCAATTCTAATCCTTGCTCGATTATGAATGTTAAATATTGTATAATTACTTCCACTATTGGCAATTGCTGCAAAAGAATTCATAATTGTTAGACATATTAATAATTTTTTCAATTAGTTCTCCCGAGCTTTCACTCATTCTTTATTTAATAAAATTTAATTTCAAAACCTTCTCGCTTTAGCTCTCTAGCAACATTTACAAATAAACTATGCACATTCCATTCAACAAGTTCTCTTTGTCTAAGATCAAAATGTAAAATACTTTTTGAAAAGGTAGGATCTAAGATCTTATCAATCATTACAGAGAGATCTTCTCTTAACTTATTTACTCTATCCTCTCTTGAGGATAGATGCATTGGTGCCTGTAATGTATCAACGATAGCTTGAATAAATGTAACTCCTAAAGAAAATTCTGGTACATCAACATTTTTCGTATCAAAATACACATCTTTTGACTGCTCAGCCTCAGCTTCAATCTCTACTTTTTTTAAAAATATATCTCTAAATTCGGGGATATCTGTTACGTTCATTGTAAACTTAGTTTTTCCCTCTATTACAAATTTAAGTCTTTCACATCGTTCACTTAAGCATCTAAAAAATACTAGGCGGTCGCTCCTCGGAATCTTCTTAAAACGATAAAATGAACTACCGTAAGAGCTAATTTCTCTTTGATTTTTTAATTCACTTTCATTTGCAGCAAAAGCAATGTTTGATGACAAAATTATCAACATTAATAATACTTTTTTCACCTTTATCTCCTATTTTATAAATCATAAGTGCTTTTCACCCAAAAATTTATTGAATTAATTTAATATGCTCTCAATATAATGCATTGCGACGCGCTAAAAAAGGTAGAATTTTGAAGGTGGCTAAACTATTGAAATATAGTGAATATCGTGGATTTTGTTTGATTATTTACTAAGATAAAGATTTTTATATTTACTTAAATAATCTTCTTTTTGATTTTTACTAATCTTAGTGGATTCAGAATTTCCACAATTTTTTTGTCGATTGTAATCTATTTTTTGAACTGGTTGTCCTAATGTTGATGTATTAATATTTTTACAATCAGGGCAGACAATATTCTTACAACCTGACATTTGGCCTAAATATTCATTTAGAAACTCATAAGGGTTTACTACTGTTTTTGATGCAATATTAACAACTTTTAGTAAAAAAGAATTAACATCACAAGCAAGAAAAGCTCCTGTATGATAATTGTCTACAAGTTGATAAATTTCAGGAACATCATTACTAAAATCTCGAACCCATTCATGAACAAGTGCATAGGAACACTGCAATGGATTTTCTTTTAATTTATTTAAAACATCATCATTTACTTCATAAATAATACTTTTATCTTTTTTACTTTTATAGCGAATTACAAATTGTTCTGTTTCACATCCAATAGGATCTTTAAAATTCTCTCCTCTTACTTCATCATCAACTTTCCAATTTTTATTTACTTTGCTCGCTTGTTCTTTGCTTACCCAAGTTCTAAAATCATATTTTTTACCACGTTTACCATTTACTGATTTAATAAAACTTTCAAACCCAGCCCCCATAACAGGATTAATTTGATATAACTTATTAAGAATTCGTTTTAGATAATCATCACATGATTTAATATTTAATTTTTTTCTTCCTATATCGTTCCAAAGTTTAAGTTTATAAGAATCAGGTAGTTTTTCCCCCGTATTCCTTAAGTTATCAATATTTCCAGATAAAAATATATTTTTTTGAATAAAATCGAATGAATAATAACCATTTTTTGAGTATTCACCTTTAAACTTATCACAGTGATACGCATCCCCTCCCGATCCTTCTCCACCATCTCCAGCATAAACCGAAATCTGCACAAAAAGAGACAATAAAAGACAGAAAATAATGTTAATTTTACAATAATTATTCATAGTATTTCATATACATTATCGGTTAAAATATAAGTGTACTTTAATAAAACTAAATAAAAGACTTAAAGCTAAACGATGGTAAATAAAAAAGAAAATGTACTTTTATCAATAGAAACAATGATAAGACTTGGAAATCATACACAAGCTAAACGTAAACTAAGTACTTTTGTGAAATCAACTGCTCTTTCATCGAATCAAAAAATTAAAGTTTCCGAGTTCTATCAGCGGTTAGGTATGGCATCGAAGGGACTAAAGATATTAGGAAGAGAATTAGATAATTTTGAGCTTGAAATTACTTCCCCTGAAGAGTTAGCAGTTCAAGTAAAATTAGGATATCTACTTCATTTTATTGGAGCAAAGTATGTTGCTTTAAGAATTTTTAACAATATAGATTCTATTTCTAAAAAACGTAATATTGATATTGTTAAATATATACCAGAATATTATAAGTATTTAAGTTATGTTTATTTGGCAGCCTATGATTTCAGAAAAGCTTATCCAATCACACAAAAAGCAATTGAGAATCTAAAAGAAATAAATTTATACCAATCAAAATTTATGCAACTAAGTGCTGCATATGCTCTAAGTGGAATAGGTCTGACAGAAAAAGCTTTAAACTTATTAACAAATCTTTTAGGAAATATTTCAGATAATGAAACACTTTTATTATGTTCGTGTTACTTAGAACGTGGTGAAATTTATTTAAATAATCGACAACTTGAAAAAGCCGAAATTGATCTGGAAATGGCAGAAAAAAATATGCCACAAGAAGTTAAAACAAGAGATAAAGGATTTATTGATCGTTGCTTGGGGACATTATATCTATTGATGGGAAAGGTGGGACATGCTGAAGAAAAATTATTGTCTTCACTAGAAATTCATTTTGCTACCGGTGCTCGCCCTATTAGCGTTATAGTTGTCTTGTATTGGCTGGAAAAAACACCTAATTACAAGCCACTTATAAGTCATAAAATTGCACTGCGAGCTCATTTAAATTATTCACCTTACAGTTTTTTGTCGGGAAAAACTATTAATCCTCTTAATCCTATCGCCTTAGCTCCTTGGATACAAAAAGAATATATAGAAAGCAATAATGACTGTTGGGTAATATTTGATAATGATATAAAAGCCAGGTGTTACAAAGAAGTAATTTTAGAATTGTATAAAAATGAAGACAATGAACTATTAGATCTTTATTCCGGTCAATTTCGAAAAGCAAATGATCAAGTTTTAATTATATCAAAGCTTCAAGTAAAATGCCTTAGCGCTATAATTGGTGGAGGAGTTTTAGGTGTCAATCAATGGTCACTTATTGATTTTCTTTATCAGCAAGATTTTAATGATATAGAAAGTGGTTTAGGTCGAATTAAAAATTTAATAAAACAATTAAAAAATCAAGGTTTCTTAATTCAAAGAACAAAAAATCATTATTACTTAAATCCCCCCAATGATAGTATTACAATCATACCGATGAGTCATTCTCGACATGAAATAGATCATTTTATACGATCCATAAAAAAAGACTTCACTACTTCAGACGTAGTTGAACTGTATAAAGTAAGTCAAAGTACCGCAAGTCGATGGATCAAAGGTTGGAATAAGTAAAAATAGATATTATTTTAATAAACAATTATTTAAATTTATTAAACAAGCTTTTTATAAAGGTCATTTCAATATCTTTTTCATTGGCTTTATTATGAGATTCTGAAAGAGTATTAATGAGCTTTGATTTTGACAATTTCTTTTTGTTACGTTTTATTTTTTCTTTTTTGGGATTAAGAAGAACTGTTGAAGTCATTTCTAAAATAGGCATAAGTTTATTTTTCTTTTTATTGAATCGTTCTGGTAATAAAAACCAGTTTTCCATAATTTTTTCATCTAGCTTCCATTGAATGATCTGACTAACTTTAAGTTTATTTCTAACTTCAAAATCTTCAATTTTTAAAACTATCTCATTTTTGGCTGTTATTAAAAGAAAAGGCTTATCATTTAAATAAAAAGAATCAAGTCCATACAATTTTCGGTATGAAATACCTGAATATTTTGACGTGCATTTCTTTAAAAATTCTTTTAACTCATTCATTTGGAAAGTTTTTATTTTGACACGTCTTAATTAACGAGCTGACATATATTCACAACTTAAAATTGCTGTATCATTATCAATAACTTCAAGATGACCAATTGAATAAAAATATTTATGATCTCTGGAAAACCTACTTACTTTTAATAAAATATCAAATGAACTTCTTTCGTCTTCAAAACTAACAAATTTCGAAAACGTACCATCCTCTAAAGTTAAGTCTCTTAAAATTTTTACTCCATTAATAAATGAATATTCACTTTCACCAAAAAGGCCATGTTTAAATTTAATTGTAATATTTTGATCATCACTACCTTCAACTTTTAAAGATACTACACAACTTCTTCCTATATTTCCTTGTGGAAATTTACCTGAGTATTGTTTTGTGTATGAACCATTGTATAAAATTTCTTCTAATTCGCTTGTTGAAAGAGCGTATGATGAAACTGAGGATAACATCAATAATACCACTATTAGAATTTTCATTTTGTTCCTTTTGTTAAAACCTTAACTCGAATATAATCAAGTTGGTAATATTATTACTCTATAAATCTAGTATATCTAAATATAAAAAATCTTACAAAAATAATGTAACTTTTACATTATTAATGGATATTAAATCAATTAGAAGTAGAAAAGGTCAACTTTATGAAAAATAATATAATAATGAAATTTTTTATGTTTTCCCTATATTCCCTGATTGCATTATTATCTATCGTTGGTGCATTTACTCTATATAAAGGATTCGCAGGAAAATGTAATGACGTTTCAATTGGTTTAAATGCATGGACTAATATTTGTGGTGAAAGTTTATTCATTTATGGTATTGGTGAAATAATTGTTGCCTTATATTTAACAAAATTAATTTTAGATAATACACAAAAAAAAATAGTAAAAATTGTTATTAGAATTTTTTCGTTTGGGTATGAGCTATCAATTGTTAATTAAGACTATATATTATGAATAAACTTGAGATAAGAAGTCTTTCTTGTAGTGATTTTTAATCATTCCATTTTTGTAAGTAACAGAAGAGTCTAATTTAAATTTTGACATATGATCGTTATTTTTAAATAGAGGAATCCCTTCATTTAGTGTAACTGGAATGGTTGTAATTATCATTTCATCGACAAGATTTTCTTTTAAAAAGTTTTGAATTGTTTTTCCTCCATCGATATATAAGTTTTTATAACCATTATCATTCAATCGTTTCAAAATATCATTAAGAGAACCATTAATAATTTCCACTTGTTTTTCTACTACCGGATCAACATACTTTAAGGAGTTACTTAAAACAAAAACTTTTTTTGTATAAGGCCAATCACAATCAAAACTCAAGACTTTGTCATAGGTTTTTCTACCCATAACTAAAGCATCAATAGACTCCATAAAGTCAGCATAACCATAATCATTATTATCAGGATTAGGTACTTGCATTAGCCAGTCAATACTTCCATTTTTGGTTGCTATAAACCCATCAGCACTCGTAGCAATATAAACAATATTTTTCATGTATAATCTCTTAACTTTTGTTTTTAAAAAAATACCAAGAAGTGATTGTTAAAGAGTGTACAATTTCTCCATTTTTTATTTTCTCGTCTATTTTGTTGATCGGTACTAGAACAATTTCTATTTCTTCAGTGTCGTCTAAGTTTTGAGCTTTCGAAATTTGGACATTTTCACTTAAATACGTCCAAAGTGTATTTGTAAGAAATGCAGGATTTGGATTACTTTTTCCAATTAATTTAATCGAGTTGATATGACTACCTGTTTCTTCTGATAATTCACGAATTGCAGCATCTTCTGAAGTTTCATTTAAGTTAACTCCTCCAGCAGGGAATTCTAATGTTATATCATTTATACCACTTCTAAATTGTTTCACCATAATAACTTTTTGTTCTTCGTTTATTGCAATAATATTAATCCAGTCAGGACAATCCAACACATCGAATTTAATTTTGATATCTGAAGTTTGTGAATTATAACCAATTTTAAAATGTTTCCAGAGAAACTCTGTAGATATTAATTCTTTTGAAGTTTGTAACCATTTTTTAATCATAATTTAATCTCAAATTTTTTGTATTGTTTCTCATTACTTTTGACTTCAAAAAACTCATTTTTAGTGAGTACTTTTATTGATCTTTTGTTTGATAACTTAGTTAGAGCAAATAGATTACTATATCCAGCAGTACTCGAAACTTTCTTTAAAACAGAAAGAGAGTTTGTAGCTAAGCCTGAATGATTCTCACTAACCCAAGCCCCCCTACTATTTACAACCGAAATATATTTTGACAGTAATTTTCAAAAAATACATGTTCAGTTATTAGTTATAAATATTAAGATGCACAAGGCATGCCAAATCTAACAAGAAAAAATAAGTGCTTCAGGTGCGAAATTACTTAAAAGAACTTAACCCACTAAATTTAACTCCAGATAGATCACTCATCTCTCGTTTCCATGTTGTTAAATCACTTTGTGAAAGTTTACTTAAGTGATCATGCCCACATGCTCTTGCTAATATTTTCATTAACTCTGTTGAAGCATCGAAAAATCGAGCCAACTTTTTAGATGCATCAGCAATAACAATTTTTTTCCTTAGTTCTGGTTTTTGAGTCGCAATTCCTGCTGGGCAATTATTTGTATTACACATTCTTGCTCCAACACAACCAATTGCTTGCATTGCCGAATTTGAAATAGCAACTCCGTCAGCACCCATCGCTAGTGCTTTGGCATAATCAGCTGGTGTTCTTAATCCACCTGTAATAATTAGCGTTACATGATCATAACCTTTTTTATCAAGGTAATGCCTAGCTCTAGCAAGAGCAGGAATAGTTGGCACTGATATATTATTTCTAAAAATTAAAGGGGCGGCTCCTGTTCCACCACCTCGCCCATCAAGAATTATATAATCTGCACTCGCTTGTACGGCAAACTCAATATCTTCTTCAATGTGTTGAGCTGATAGTTTAAAACCGATTGGTATTCCGCCAGTTACTTTTCTCACACGATCAGAGAATTTTTTAAAATCCTCAACTGTATTTAAATCTGTAAAAGTAGACGGGGAAATTGCATCGTGGCCTTCTTTTATTTGTCTAACTTCTGAAATTTTTCCTTTAACTTTACTTCCTGGAAGATGTCCCCCTGTTCCTGTTTTTGCCCCTTGCCCACCTTTGAAATGAAAGGCCTGAACATTCTTTAATTTGTCTTCTGAGTAGCCAAACTTCGCTGAAGCAAGTTCATAAAAGTAACGAGAATTACTTTGCTGCTCTTCAGGAAGCATTCCACCTTCACCAGAACAAATTCCTGTGCCAGCCTCTTCGGCACCCTTTGCTAAAGAAATTTTTGATTCCTCAGACAAAGCCCCAAAGCTCATATCTGAAACAAATATAGGAATTTTTAAAGTTAATGGTTTTTTAGATTTTTTCCCAATGATTAACTCTGTTCCAACAGATGCCTCATCAAGAAGTGGCTTCGTAGCCATTTGTCCTGTAACAAATTGTATATCATCCCACTTCGGAAGATCCTTTCCTGGAACTCCCATAGCTCCCATTTCACCATGGTGACCAAGTTTTGATAAACCATTTTTTGCGAGTTCATGAATAAAAGCCACATGAGGCTCTTCCGGAGTTGAAGTAGCATCCGCTTCGCTACTCGAGGCTACTTGCTTAGTAACTTGATCAGCAGAAACACTTTTATGTGATCCATCACAGTATGGTGGGTTCTTAGATTGTTTGCACATACAAAGAAAGGCATCACCATCTTCGTCAGCAGTAAATTTTTTAGGAGTAAAACTTGTTCCTTTATGGCTACCATCACAGAATGGCTGTCCGCTAGACTTTCCACAGGCACACCAAAAATAATCTTCGCCTTTTTTAACTTCTGTTTTTTTTGGTTTATTGTCTGCTACTGTTGGTTTTTCCATATTATCTCCATAATTTTTTTAATTTATAAGATTGTAAACTAAGATGTCGATATTTAAAATGACGCGAAGATCTACAGTGATAGAGACTTCTAAGACTTAATTAATTAATTATTACTTTCTATGTTATAAAATAAATGGGCATACATTTGAAGTATGCCCATGATGCACTTACTTACTCAGACTTTTTTGATGTCATATGTTGACCACAACAATCAATATGAGGATTTCCACCTTCTTTTGTTACTGTCACTTCATTTCCACATTTTTCACAAACTAATACTTCACCTTGTTTTGCCATTTTAACTCCTTAAGTTTTATGTTTATCTGTTAAATTAAGTATCGTTTATTTTTAACTGTCGCATAAGGGCATATTTTCACACAACACTGTTGCAATATGATCAACAATAAAATAAACTACAATTTCTTTAAATTATCTACAACTGTTTTAGCAAATAACTCAGATGAAATTGGATCGCGACCGGTTATTAAATTTCCATCAACTACAACATGAGGTTTACCTTTCACTCCCGCCGAATAATTAACTTTCCCCATCTGAATTAGAAGCCCCTTTACTCGTTTATAGCCCGTTACATTCTTTCCAAAAGCTATCGGCTTCCCTTCTCCACTTAAATTATTTGCAACACCTAAAAGGCCTGTAGAAGAACATAAGAGTGCTACAAGTTTGTTCTTACGCATGAATTTTGTCAGAGCAATATGAACATCTACGTTTGGAAAAAAATCCTCCCATGCGCCAATTCCGCCAGCAAATACAATAGCATCGTAATCTGAAACATTTATTTCTTTAAAAGTAATATCAGCGTTTACTGATGGATAAGTAGAAACATGTCTCTCATCTGGTCGAGTTGCTCGTTTATATTTTGTTGCTGTTGTAATTTTGAATCCTGCTTTTTTAAATGCCTCCAAAGGCACGTAATACTCAGGAGCATAGAAACCTTCAGATATCATCATTAAGACTTCCTTTGTATTTGTATCGGCCATAGATGAACCCATTATTATCATTACTAAAAATACTATTACACTTTTCATTTTTCTCTCATAAGCTTGTTGGTTATTAAGTTAAGATATATTTACCAGAATGTTAGATATACACATAATTTAATGTTACTATACTAGACATAAGGAAATTAAATACCTATGGATTTAAATAAAATGAAGTATTTTCAGGCTGTTGCATCAACTTTAAATATTTCAAAAGCATGTAGTCTTGTTCATTTATCTCAACCTGCTCTAAGTTTACAGATTCAAGGTCTTGAAAATGATATCGGTTTCAAACTTTTTGAACGAAATAATAGAGGTATGGTTCTTACCGAAGAAGGCCTTAAACTTCAAGAGCAAGCAAATCTTCTACTTGAATGGCAACATCAAACCACAGACTTAATTTTTGGATTAAACCAAAATGCTGGACTTTTAAAGATTGGAACTTATACCACTGCTTCATCTTATTTATTATCACCTATATTAAAAGAATTTTTCAAACTTTATAATGATATTAATATCTCATACGATTACTCATCTACTGATCAGATAATTGAAAAAATAAAATTGTTAAAACTTGATTGTGCGATTATTTCTGAAGTACCAGAAGACCGAGGTGTAACTGCAATCCCTTTTTTTAGAAATGAACTTATATTAGTCTCTTCTATAAAAAATAAAATTCGATCAAAGATCAAACCAAGAGATTTAGCGAATTACCCATTTCTTTCATATCCCTTGCGGCTAGACTACTGTTACAAAGAAATTGAAAGAAAGGTTGGAAAGCATTTGAAACAATCTAAAGTAAAAATTGAATCAGAGAGTTTTGATACATTAAAGCAATCTCTACTAGCAGACCTTGGGATCACATTTATGCCAAAGTACCTTATTGAGGACGAACTAAAATCTAAAAAATTAAAAGCTATTAGCGTAAATGGACTTTCACTTCCAATAACATTTTCATTTGTGATTAAAAAAGATCGAAAACTACCTGCAAGAATAGAAGTATTTAAAGAGTACCTTCTTTCAAAATTTAGGATTTAAATTGTAAGAACTAATTTATCGTAAAATACTAAAGCCTGATTTTATTAGACATGATATTGCCTCTTCTAATTTATTATCTTTGACCATAAGGTAGTCAGTATTAAAAGTAGAAATAGCAAATATACTTATTTTTTTATTAGCCAAAGGTAACGCTAAGGATGAAAGGATTCCAGTTAAACTAAAATCAAGATTTCCCTCAACCTTAAGAACTCTCCAACCACATTCAACTTCTCTACTACTAATATTGAAATTTGATTCACACACGATAGACAACTCTTCACTTGTTTTTGAGACACTATAGAAATCAGAGTTCAAAACGATATCAGGAGTTTTTTCAGAGGGGTTAAGCTTATAAATTGAATATTCTTTTTTTAAAACTGATAAATTCATAAATGACTTTATATCACAACAAATAACACTAAGTCATTCTGACTTAGTAGATTGTATAGAAGGAATTATAAATTATTTATTTAATCACGTTTTATCAAAATTATAAAAGACATTAATGTCTCTAAGAAGTGTTATCATTTTCATAAAAAACAAAATTTAATTAATAATTTCAAATAACATCAATTTCATTTTCTTTATCTTTTGAAAAATAAAAGAAAATCGCGGGAAGAATACTTGTTAATATTGTGTAACAAATTAGTCCATATATTATAGTCTTATCAATATCATCTCTTTCAAGTAAAATATTTGAAATAACAAGTCCAAAAATAAGTGTTGGCATTAAAGATAATGAAATATTTCTTGTATCGACTTTTAGATCTTTTATAAATTTTTTAAAACTTATGTTTATCATAAATATTCGAAGTGGAACAAAAAGTAGAAACATTACTACTCCGATCAATATTGCTGTTGTACTAAAGCCTCCTACTGCTAATCCTAGACCTGCGTAGAAAAAATAAAAAGGTAAGAATACACTAAAAAAACCGGCTAACGATCTAAAAAGAGCATGCTCTCCTTCCTTAAAAATTTGCCTTCTAAATCGTGATCCAACGATCCCGACAGCGAAAGCTCCCACAAGATAATAAGCTCCTAATTCTTTTGAGATGACTCCTGAAATAAGAGATAAAGCTACTAAAAAAGGTATTTCAGAATTGGGAGCATGAGGAGATACAAATTTAAAGAAGAATTTAAACAACATGGGCAAGAAAAAATAAAGGCCAATATAAAAGACTAGAGATATTGCAAGCGACTTTATATCATTTCCTTGTAAGGCTAAAAAGAGAAGAAGAATAGATATAACTTCTTTACTGATAGCTTTAGATTTTACCCAGTATTCTTGAGTTTTGTTGATATCATAGGCATGTAGAGAAGTTAAAATAAATCCAGCTGATGGTGTAAATATCCCAAGGGATAGAAGGACAGAGCTTTGAATGTCTAATGAAAATATCTTATGAATTCCAAAAGATATAATCCCAAGTATTATAATAAATTTTAAAAGATATTTAGTTAGATAAATTTTATCTTTTTTTAACTCTTTAAAACTAACTTCAAGACCTGCAAAAACAAATAATGAGGTTATTCCAATTTGTGAAAGAAATCGAAATAACGGGTCTGATTTTATTGTTGGAGAAAAAATCGATAAGCCGATTCCAATAGCTAGGGCTGTTATACCAGAGGGAATCTTAAATCGTTGTAAAATTTTAGGAAAAATCAAAACTAAGGAGAATATAAGTAAGTACTCTAAATCTTTTGTAAGTATATTTCCTGTCACGCTTTTATCTCCCAAATTTATTATACTTACTATTATTAATTGTGGAAGTTGTTCTGTCTAGTATTGTGACACTGATCTTTTAGACTAATATTAAGTGTAAGTGACAAATATTTTTCAATTTCCTTCTTATATTTAATTACTAAAGAACCTTCTTCATTTGCAATTATGTCTAGCTAAATTGAAAAGCTGATCCGCTTCACCTGAATTTAATGTAATATTGAATTTTTCTTCTACTATTTTTAAAAGCTCTAGAGAATCTTTAATAACGAGATCGGTCCTCTCTCCATCTTTTTTTAATGAATACTTTAAGTTATTTAATATTCTTGTTTCAGTTGAAAGCTTTAATAAAACAAAGAGATTATTTACAAATTTAGAATCATGAGACTTGTTAGTATAAAAATTAGCAACCTTAAAGTCAGATTCTGTATAAACTCCTAAATCAAATTCATAAAGAGTAATAAGATCTGAACCATTTAATTTTTGAAGTTTAAAATTTTCATTATCTTGCTTCATAACTCGATAAGTACTTCCATCTGAGCTCTTATATTTAAAACCATTCATTTTAAGAATTGAAGTTGGACCTTGGCCTCCAAAGCCAACATCTACAAGATATTTTTCATTATTTAATGTTAATACAGTAATTCGATGTGTACGAGGAAGATCTTTATATTCATCATGTTCTTTTCTATTGAGGACTCGCCCTAAATATGAAGACACTTCAAAACCTAAATCTTTTAATATTTCAAAAAATAATTTATTGTGTTCAAAGCAATAACCTCCTAATTCATCCACAACAACTTTGTTATACAAATCTTCCGTTTCAAGAGAAAGAATCGAGTCTTTCAAAAGTACTTCTAAATTATTGAATGAAAATTTAGATACATGTTTTTCTACTAGTGTATTTAAGAATTTCTCATCTCGACATTCAGAAACAACTCCAATTGAATTTAAGTATTTCTCACCTAAGTTTTCCAAAACACACTCCTAGAATTAGTTATTAATTTAAGCTATATAATAATAATAGAAACAAACTAACATGTCGAGTCGTGGATATTAAGATAGAAAAATAAAATTATTGATAAATTAAAACAATATCGTGCTATATAATTAAATATGTTTAAACAGTTTACTAAATATAAAAATAATCCAATGTATATTTTCCTGCTACTTCTGACAGTTGCCACTATCATTGGCTTTCATGCTTGGCGAACGATGTTTAACAACTTTTCAGTAGAAGTGACAAACATTAACGGCCTTCAAATGGGTACGCTACAATCAGTTAGAGAAGTCCCTGGATTCCTTTCTCTCTTAGTTATATATATTTTACTTTTTGTATCTGAACATCGTCTAGCTTCCCTTTCTGTTGCTCTTTTAGGAGTTGGTGTTGGTTTAACGGGAATTTTTCCAAGCTATTATGTCCTTATTTTTACAACGATTCTAATGTCTACTGGTTTTCATTATTTTGAAACAGTAAATCAATCACTCTCCTTACAATATTTTTCTAAACTTGAAAGTCCACTTGTTTTATCTCATTTTAAAAGTATGAGTTCCTTTACTAGTATAATTACTAGTGGGGCTGTTTTACTTCTCTTAAAATTTTTATCCTATAAATTTGTATTCATTTTATTTGGATTTCTTGTATTAATAATAAGTCTTTACACTTTAACAAAAAATCCTTCAGACAAATCGCTCCCCTTACAGCATAAGAAGATGATCTTAAGAAAAAAATATTGGCTTTACTATATTCTCACATTTTTTGCTGGAGCAAGAAGACAAATTTTCGTTGCATTTTCCGTTTTTTTGATGGTTCAAAAATTTAAATTTTCTGTAACTGAAATTGCACTTCTTTTTATTTTAAATAATACTATTACAATTTTTGTAGCCCCTCTTTTAGGACGTTCAATTAATCGGTTTGGTGAGCGAAAAGTCTTATCTCTTGAATACTTTTCTCTTATAATAATTTTTACTTCCTATGCTTTTGTTCAAAGTAAAATGATAGTAGCAATCCTTTATCTTCTCGACCATATCTTCTTTAGTTTTTCTCTCGCAATTAAAACTTACTTTCAAAAGATTGCTGATGCCTCAGACATCGCTCCTAGCATGGCTGTTGGTTTTACAATTAATCATATTGCCGCAGTGGTTATTCCATTTATTGGTGGACTGATATGGATGATTGATTATCGAATAACATTTTTAGCGGCAGCGGTACTTTGTATTATTTCATTAGTGTTTGTACAATATATTGATACGAAGGTAACTGAAAAGACTTGAGAATAATTAAAAGAAAGAAAAAGTAGCCTTGATTATTTGGTATTTAGTTAAATCAATTTATCTTTTTTATCAAGTCACTAATATTACTAACGAATATAACTAAGTTGCTACTTGCACATTTGTAGGATAGATTGCCCAATCGAAGCTTTTTTATAGCTCACTGTGAAAATCACCCTGACTTGTAATCAACCCTAGACTTTTTTGTCACTTGAGAACTTTTTAAGAAGTAATTGATTATGCTGATGGTTTTACCATTTCAAAATATTCTATTTATTACTTCTTATGTAACTATCATCTTTACTTGGGAGATTACCACTTGAAATATTCGCTTACTAATAAAAACTCTGTAACAACAGCTTTACTACTTGCAGCTGGTACAGGAAGCCGCCTTTATCCTTTAACTCAAAATGCTCCAAAGTGCTTAACGATAGTTAATGGCAAATCAATACTTGAACGAATGATCGAGGGACTAAATTTACGTGGCTTCAAACGCTTAGTTATTGTAACAGGACACCTTGAACATAAAATTAAGGATTATTTGGGCAACCAATTCCAAAACATTCAAATAGAATACATATTCAGCCCTCTTTATAAAGAAACTAATAACATTTATTCACTTTGGATGGCACGCAAGACAATTAATGAGCCATTTCTACTTCTTGAATCTGATCTTGTTTATGATGATTCACTACTTGATAACATGCTTACACCAAATAAAATTGCTGTCGCTAAAATGCAACCTTGGCTCAATGGTACATGTGTAATAATTAATAACTCTTTGGATGTAAAAGCTTTTATTCCAGGAAACGATAGTGATTCAAGTGAAATAAAATATAAAACAGTAAATATTTATAGTATTTCACAAATATCGTGGAACCTAATTGTAAAACGTTTAGATGAACAGATTTCAAAAAACAATGTAAATAGTTATTATGAAACCGTATTTGCTGATATGGTAGCGGATGGTTCCCTTTCATTCAAAGCAGCTTTATTTGATAATAAACCATGGTATGAAATAGACAATATCGAAGATTTGAGAGTCGCAGAAAAAATATTTAATGTTGCAAATTATAACATTTCAAATCCGTCTATTCCTTCAATTTCCAAATTATTAAATGACAAACGACTCGGAGTAATAATGCCCATCCCAAAAGTAATTAGAGTTTAAATGCTTCGTAGTAATCAGAAAAATATCCATAACTCATCTAAACAGCAGATTAATGATACAGCTGTTAAACGCTATTTTGATAGCGAAAATGTGGGCACAGCAACTTCTATTAGTATGATGGCTCATGAATATAATCTTCCCCATAAAGCAATACAATTCAGAATAGAAAAAGAGAAGCTAGCGATTGATGATTGGCTTGATGATACCAATGCTTCTGGAAAAATATTAGATGTTGGATGTGGAGCGGGAACATGGACAGAAGTTTTCGCAAAACGCTTTAAGACAGTTATTGGAATTGAGCAAAGCAGTTTAATGATAGAAGCAGCCAAGCAGAAAGTTGCATATTTAACCAATGTTACTTTACTTCAAGCCGACGGGCGACAGTACATCCCCGAAGGACCTTTTGATATGATCTTTTTAGGCGGCTTATGTATGTATATGAATGATTGCGATGTTGTAGAACTACTCCACACCTTAAAAAGCCGTCTTGTAAAAAAGGGAGGATCGATAATTCTTCGCGAATCAACAGTTCCTCAAGGTGAATCAATATCTCACGGTAAATATCAAGCAGTTTATCGAAATGTAGACTTGTATCGTCAACTGTTTAATAGTGCTGGTTCCTTCAATGTGGAAGTACGACGAAATTATGGTTATACCAATTTGGTAACAGCAGAAGAACTAGTTACTATGCGACGTAAATGGTTACCATTTTTACCAAAAAAATCTTCCTCTCTTGGCAACCTAACATGGAATCTACTAAGAACAACAACACCGATAAGTTTTTGGGCATTACCAAGAGTACTTTCTAAATTCAATATCGCTTGGCCTAAATTACAAAATCACTTTTTCAGACTACGTCTAAAGAAATAAAGGAATAGTAAATGTTAAATGAAAATTACAAAAATCAATCAGAGAAATACGAATATATTAAAACTCAGCATGGAGGATATTACAGACATGGTTTTATAGACCATGCCTACCTTTATAATCTTTATTTCCCACCTGAAGCGATATTTACAACATTCAAAGAAAAAATGCATGACCTAGCACTAAATTATCCTGTGGCACAAGACGATCTCGCGGGACTTATTGGAAATATAATTGATCAACCTTCTGAGCGAATTATTGTAGGAAATGGGGCTGCCGAATTAATCAAAATAATTTCAGGTAAAGTTGCAAAAAAATTAATCGTTCCTGTACCTTCTTTTAATGAATACGTTAATGCTGCCCCCTCTGAAAGTGTTGTTGAATTCCCTCTTGAGTTCCCATCCTTTCAATTAGATGTAGATAAGTTCGCATCTGAAGTAATTAGAGTTAAGGCAGATGTGGCTATTGTAATAACGCCTAATAATCCAACATCTATGCTTGTACCTAAAGAAGATCTCATCAAACTTGCAAAAAAACTTGAAACTCATAATTGTATGCTTGTTATTGATGAATCATTTTTGGATTTCTCAAAGAATCCAGATCAAATAAGCTTAGAGCAAGAAATTGAAAATTTTCCAAATATAGCAATTTTAAAAAGCATGAGTAAATCATATGGCATTGGAGGAATTAGAATTGGTTATATGCTAACTGCTAATTCAAAATTTGCCCAACAGGTAAGATCAGGAGTTCATATTTGGAATATTAATGGATTTGCAGAAGAATTTTTACGTCAGCTACCTAATTATAAACAAGATTTTATTGAGAGTTGTAAATTAGTTAGAGAGGATCGAGACAGCCTATATAATGACCTTCTTAATATAAAAGGTATGACTGTATATAAGCCTGATGCCAACTTTGTTTTTTGTCGACTTCCAGATGATGCTCCAAATGCTTCAACTATTTCAAAAAAATTATTTATTGAGTATAATATATATATAAAAGAATGTGGGGGAAAAAGCCAACCAGATTCTAATAGATATCTTCGAATTGCTAGTCGCACAAGAAATGAAAACAAGAAATTAGTCGAAGCATTGATTAATGTGATAAAAAAATAAAAGCACTTATGAAAAATCAACAAACACAACCAACCATAATTTCTTTTGTTAAGGATCTTCCTAATCTCTGTTCACTTACCGGCTTATTATGTGCGCTTCTTGGTATTTATTTTGCGATAACTCAACAATTCCAGATTGCAATGATTGGAATTTTATGGGCAGTGGTATTTGACTGGGGCGATGGAATGATTGCAAGACGAACACCTGGAAGAATAGATTATCAAAAAAACTTTGGTGCACAACTTGATTCTTTAATTGATATAGTTAATTTTGGAGTCTTTCCTGCAATTCTTCTTTTAAGCTACGCTAATTTTAATCCATGGTTCTTACCAGGAGCATTTATCATTCTCGCTTCCTGTGCAATACGCTTAAGTTATTTTAATATTTTCGGATTAGTCGATGGAAAAACTTACATTGGATTAAACTTAGACAATAATGGAATTATGTTAGCATTCGTTTTTTTATTTGAAGTCTTTTTTCCACACTCCATTTTCTCTATATTTCTTTACTCATCATTAATGGTACTTGCCGCACTTAATCTGTCTTCTATACGAGTACCAAAAATTCCAGAGAAATGGTTTGGTCTTCTTATAATTTACAGCTTAACTTTAACTGCAATTTTCACTTGGCAGCACCTGCAACCTATTTCCTAATCAAAAGTTGTTAAAAAACTATTTTGTCGTTCTTTACTTTAATTATTTTTAAAACTGATATTAAGATTATAAAACTCTATCTTTTCAAGCACTTGAGTGCGGTAGTTATTTCCTCTAGAGGACTATATTACTACTAAGTATAATAAACATATGAAGATTATCATTGCTTTAGGCATTATTCTTTATTCAAATTATTCTTACAGTTTAGCAAATTGGAAGTTAGTTCAAAAGCATGAGAAGAGTTTAGAAGTTTGGAAATACACAGTCGAAAAAAATATTTTTGTAACGTTCGACGAGAAGAAAATGAAAGGTATAAATATCAAGTCTTTAACAAAAGAATCATTATTAAAAAAATACATACAAAAGAAAAGTAAATTTCTTAAATTAATAGGTATCGCAAATTGGAAAGTAAAAGATAATTCATTAAATAAGACTAGAGATCAATTTAAAGTTAGTGGTAATTATACAGGACATCAACAAAATGTAGTTTACTTTGAAGAGCTTCAAATATTTAAAAATAAAAAAATAAAACAAATTCTTTTTACTGCTCCAAAGAACACAAACAAAATATTCCGAATCAAAAATCAAATCGTACCTTGGCTTCTAAGTAGGAAAACAAATTGAAAGTTATTTTAATCTTCATATTTTTTCTTTCGGTAACAGCAAATGCTCAATTTGATGAGTCTAATACTTTTACACCAAGAATAAATATCGATTATTCTCCATGTCAAAAAGAAGAAATCAATAATTCAATTATAAACAATTCAATTTATAATATGTGTAAAATTGTTGTCTAAAGCCCTTTGTGTAATCAACTTCCTAAAAAAGATCTTCTTACTTGCAATAATAATAAAATTGAAAATACACACATTAAACTTGGTTCATTTTTTACAGGTTGCCTACAAGGAGTTTTTAGCTCTGTTGAAAATACCATTTCATTTTTATGGGAAATTTTAAGTTCTCTTTGGAAAGAAGATTCTGTAACTGATAATCAAGAAGATAGTAGTACTTTCAGTATGGTTAAATCATATCTTGCTGTTGAATATCAAAAAGCAAAAGATACCTCAACGTTAGTGTGGCCATTAAATCATAGTCAAGCAATCGGCAAAATGGCTCCTCTTTTAGGTAAGATGTTGTATCAAGGAGTTAGTGAAGTTTTAACAAATGAAATTGATCAATTATCTTGTCTAAATGAAAAAGCAAAAACAAATTTAACTTGTCAATTAGCTACAGACCTTTTTACGATGGCTATTCCTCCAAGCGGTGCTTTTATTGCCATTTTAAAATTGGGAAAAAAGGCAAAATTAGCCATGCCACGTATTAGAAAGGCAACCTTAAAAATTAGAAATAAAATAACAAAAAGAAGGCAAGAATCCGTTCAACGATATCGCGAAAAAAGTGGATTACAACCTTACGCAAAGGAAATGGATAATTTAATGAGTGGTGTCGCTGATAGTATTTCAGCATTAAAAAAGAGCGGGTACAATTTAAAGAAAACCTATGCCAATTTAAAAATTGGAGAAACTATAAAAATAGCTATTCCAAGAAATGAAAGAAACCCCAATGGATTAAAATTTTTAACAGTAAGTAAAAATAAATCGGGGAAAATGGGAATAAAAGTAGAATAGTTATTTCCAGAAAAGAGTTTATGCGCAAAATAAAGAAAACTTAATAATTCATCTATAGAAATTTATTATAATTTGGCAGTCGATAATACCTAGATTGCTAATTTATAATCCATTAACAATCTATCAAATTTTTCAAAATTATCTATCACATCTATTTGTCCAATATTCTTAAAAAGTGGGAAGTCAATTTCTCTTCCTCCTCCGAGTATAATATTAACCTGAAATTTTAAATATTTATCAAGTTTCTTTAAATATTTGATTATATGTTTTTCATATTCCCAATGATCTGATGACACCACACCTAAGACAACAGTTTTAACCTTTAAAGCATTAATAGCTTCTCCCAAACATTCAGCAGGATGAGAAGCTCCTAAATAGCTAGTGGGAACTCTGTCAGCTCTACAAATAATGTCTGCAATTAATATTGATAATTCGTGTAGATTTCCATTTGGAGTTGCTAGTATAACCTTTCGACTTTTATCTCCAATATTTGGTAGAGCCAATTGCCCTAATTGATCACGAACAACAGTAGAAATAATATGCTCTTGGGTCACGGAGTAAATTCCCTTTGCAACTTTTAATCCTATTTCCTGCATAACAGGAAGTATTACAGTAAAAATATATTCTTTAGCACCACAGCTCATACGTAAATGTTGTAGCTCTGTTACAACGTCATCTATTTCATAAGAAGACAAATGATGAAATAACTTAGCAACACTAATATTCGTGCCAAGGTTTTCACGTTGGTCTGGAGAAGGATTTTGTTTAACTAATTTTTCAAGACCGGCCAATGTAAGCTTTGCTAATTTTGATATTCTGTGGCCATCATTAAGCAAGACTCCTATTAACTTTCCTCTCTGGAGGTCATTTTCGCTATAAAGCCTCTGCCCCCCATCACTTCTATCAGGCTTGAAAAGTTCGTATCTAGTTTCCCATGTACGAACAGCATGCGGAAGAACTCCACAAGCTTTTGATAATACATTAATTCCTACATTTTTTTTCATATTCTCTTCTCTTTCATATGATTGACTAGTGTGTAATATATCCTGTAAACAATACTTGATCAATTACCATTTACTTATAATCTTTATTATTTGGCTTAATTAATGTTATTTGAACTGTACTTATATTTCTTTCAATAAAAGCTGCTTCACAATAACAAAGATAATAGTTCCACTTTCTAAAGAATTGTTCATCCATTCCAATTTTAGTTATTTCTGTTTTATTTTCATTAATTTTGTTTCGCCAGCAATGAAGCGTTTTTGCATAATGTAATCCAATATCACGTAAATTATGAAGTTGTAGAGTTGTTTTATTTTGATATGCTGTAACCATCGCCCCTACTGAGGGAAGAAGTGATCCCGGGAAGATATGTTTTTGAATAAAATCCACACCTGATCTAAATGAATCATAACGTGAGTCTGGACTTGTAATTGCTTGAATTACAGCGACGCCATTTTTTTTTAAAAGCCGTTGAATGGTCTGAAAATATTGAGGTAGAAAATCGTGTCCTACTGCTTCGATCATTTCAATTGATACTATTTTATTAAATTTTCCTTTTAGTTCTCGATAGTCCTGGAGCAGAATTGTTACCTTATCTTCTAAATATGCATTTTTTATTTTCTTTTCAGCAAATTCAAACTGTTCTTTAGAAATAGTAATTCCTGTTACCTTACAATCAAAATGTGTTGCAGCATATTCAGCAAAACCTCCCCATCCACAACCTATCTCAAGTATGTGGTCTCCACTTTGGATATCTAAATCTTCACATAAAATTTTAAGTTTATTTATTTGTGCATCAAAAAGTGTCGATTCATCTTCTTTAAAAATCCCACAAGAATAGCTCATTGTTTGATCTAGCATAATTTGATAAAAGTCATTACTTAAATCATAGTGATAGGAAATATTTTTCTGAGAGCCTGACTTAGTATTTCGATTAAAAAAATGTTCAATTTTATTGGTCATATTAAGAATATTAAATCCAATATTTTTGACTTTGGAACCAGACATAAATCCTGTGTTTTCAACATTTCCAATTGCCCATCTTAAAAGCATAGTTAGATCTGGTGTTGACCAATCTCCATCGATATAAGCTTCACCAAAACCAATGTCGCCATAGAGTGCTGCTTTTTTAAAAAATCCTTCATTCTTAATGTGTATAAAAGCTCTATGACCAGGATTCTCTCCAATCTCAATAACTTCCCCCTCAGGTAGTCTTATTGAAAGATGGCCGTTGTTAAAGCGTTTTAATAATTTTATAAAAATTTTTCGATAGATAGATTTAACACTTTTAATTTTGTTTATTTGTTTTACGTTTTCCATCTTTGGGCTCCTTTTTGTATATGCATATTCTCTTCTTTTTTGAAATAAGGTAGCCCTTTTTTCCAGAGCCTAAAAGCATGCCAATGTATTAAATATATTATTTTGATTGTGATAAATGGTGAAAAAAAAGATTGATTTAGCAAATTTTTTAGAGATGCTTCAATTACTGAACCATCAAAAGATACTTGTAAAATTCGATCTATTTCTTTTTTATCATCAATAACAATACTTATTTTTTCAGCATTTTGTTTAAAATAAAATGTCATTTCATTATCGTGATCAATGAATGGAGATATATAGAAATATTTTTTAGTTGTGAATACAAACCCATTTTCTTTGAAGTTGTTGTTGTCAACAAAAAATACTTTTAGTTCGTTAAACGTGTTTCCAATTTCTATTATGGCGTATTGTAAGTTATTTTCATCTTTCATTAATATAAAGCTTACGGGGTTAAATATGTATCCTAAAAACCTTAATTGACTATAAAGATGTATATCAATGATCTTTGAAGTTACGCCATTTTTTTTGGCAATTTCAATATAATTCTCTTTTGCTGATTTTTTGCCTGCATTGATATGATCACCATCGTAAAAACTATATAAATTAATTTTTTGATGAGATATAAATGGTGTTGGAAGATTATCTAAATCATTTAAATCAACTTTGAACATAAAAAGATTGTGAATAAACTTATACTTTTTTGGTAAGAATCGATTATGTACTACTTTAAATTTAACAAGGCCATGACTCATTTAAAAACCTCTCGACCTAATATATTTTCACAAAGTTCCACACTTGAAAGAAGAGCATCTTCATGAAAACCATATCGATAATAACTTCCACTAAAGTGGAGATTGGTATTATTGTTGAGATCACTTATTTTTTTTTGAGCATTAATGGAATCTAAGGTAAAGATTGGATGATAATAAGTAATTTTTTTAATTATCTTATTAGGATTTACAAAATTTTCACCATTAATATTTACAAAAAAGTCTTTTCTTTCTGATACTCCTTGTAAACGATTCATATAATAAACAGTGTATGATTCATTTCCTCGTATCATAAAGTTCCATGACGACCAGTTCTTTTTCAATTTGGGCATTACAGATCGATCTGTATGAACAACCGCTTCATTTTTTTGGTAACTAAAGTTGCTTAAGACTTCTTTTTGAATTTGATTTGGTGAATCCAATAATCGTAATGCCTCATCCGCATGAGAGCAAACGATAACTTTGTCAAAGGAGTGAGTTTTTAACATTGTTTTCACTTTAATATTATCATCAAATTGATAAATTCCTATTACAGGACAATTCATTTGAATATGCTTTCCGATTTTATCCATTATTATATTTCGATATTCTCTACTTCCTCCTATTACCGTCTTCCATTGAAGCTGAGAATCAACTCCAACAAAACCATGATTTTGAAAGAATCGAATCAGTGATTTTGCAGGAAATTCCCCCATCTTTTCAATAGGAGTAGACCAAACTGCCGAGCTCATTGCAACGAGGAAATTTTTAAAGAAGTAATCACTTAATCCAAGTTTCTTAATATAATCTTTTATTGTTATTTCATCATAGGATGGGTCATTTAGAACATTTTGAGCATCTTTATTAAATTTAAAAATTTCTTGAATCATCTTTAAAAATTTCAAATTGAGAATATTTTTTCGTTGGGCAAATAAACCACCAATTCCACTGCCATTATACTCAAGATCAATATCATTATTGCGAACACTGAAACTCATATCTGTATTTTTATATGGTACCTTCAACTCGGCAAAAAGCTTTATCAGGTTAGGATAAGTTTCTTCATTAAAAACCATAAATCCTGTGTCCATCGGACATTCTTTCTTCCCATCATGCACATCAATTGTATTTGTGTGGCCACCTACATAACTATTTTTTTCAAATAAAGTCACTTCAAAATCATCTTTTAAAAAATACGCTGCACTCATACCAGCAATACCTGTTCCAATAATTGCTAACTTTTTCATTATTTTATCCGACTTTCATTAATCTTTTGTTTTTCAAATAAGTAATGGCTTACAAACCACTCCTCTCCATTTTTATAATCCCATAATTCTTCGCAACTCATAAAAAAGATCCGCCAATAGTTGAACCATTTTGTTGCTTCTCCCGATGGGTAATGTTTTGTGAATAAATCCATAATGATTTGTTTATGTGTGTCCATATTTTCAAGCCAGGCTTTTGCGGTCTTTGAATAATGGACTCCATTTACTCTCCAGTGTTCTCGCACTAAAAGATCTTGATTGAAGTAATAAAAAAGGTGCTCACTAGGCATAATGCCTCCACTAAAAAAATACTTACTCATCCAGTCTGTTTCATCTACGACATCAAACTTGTATGTAAGTTCTTTATGAACAAAGACATGAACAAATAAAGTTCCATTATCATTTAACCAACGATTTATATTGGCTAATAAGGACTTGTAATTTCTCATATGTTCAAACATTTCTATTGAAATCACTCTGTCGAATGTTTTTAAGGTATCAAAAGTGGCCATATCTGCGGTTATAATTTCTATGTTACTAAATCCATTCATTTTTGCTTGGTCTATAATAAATTCTCCTTGAAATTTAGAATTAGATACTGCAGTAATTTTACTATTTGGAAACTTTTCTGCCATATATAGAGTTATTGCTCCCCAACCGTGGCCTAACTCGAGTATTTTATCTCCATCTTTTATCTGTGCTCTATTTACAGTTAAAGCGAGCATTTCATTCTCAGCTTCGTTTAAGTTTGTTGCTTGATCCCAGTGGCAACAACTATATTTCAATCTATTACCTAGACATTTTTCAAAAAACTTAGGAGGTACCATATAATGTTGATCATTGGCTTTGTCGGTTTCAATAGCAACAGGAGAAGACTTTAACTCTTCGATAAGTTGTTTTCTTTTACTTTCATTATTTTTAAATAAATTTTGATTCTCATTGGAAAGTCTTTGTTTTAAAAGACTTTTTATACCTTTACGAATCAAAAAATCAGGAACAATTCCTGCACTAAGCATCTTATCAATCATTTTGAATTATCCTTTGTAACAAATTGTTATTTTTATAAATTGAAAGTACTAAGTACAGACAAGTTCCCATACTTCCTAAGCAAAAAAACATCAAAAACCATATAGCTTTCATAAAATTATTTTTTTCTAGATATACTACCAATAACCAAATTATAAATTGATTAATATAAAAATCTATAAGAGTTGCCTTAAACCACACAGCACTGCCGGTCCAACTAAATTCGGTAAAAAGATTTTGCTGAGAACTAGCCCATAAAGTTGTACCTAGCATAATAAAAAACAAAATAGATAATAGACTTATAAGTTGTTTACTTTTCACGTTTTCCCCTATTGTTAAACTTTATAAATGGAATAAAACTGTTTGTGTTTAATTTATAATTTTCATATTCCAAGTTTGATTTATATTTTTTTTCAAGTAACGAAACTCCTGAAACTTTAATTAGGAAAATATGGAGAATTAAAGGTCCAATCACTGCTAAATAAAAAGGAACAATATTTATAACTATAAAAAATATTCCCCACCATAAGAGAGCTTCACCAAAATAATTTGGATGACGAGAATATTTCCATAAACCTGATTTTAATATTTTACTTTTATTTGACGCTATCTTTTTAAATTCATTTTTTTGATAGTCAGAAACTGACTCAAAAAAGAATCCTGCAAGAAAAAGAATAACTCCTAAAACATCACTCCAATTTCCAAATTGTTTCATATTAGAAAATTTAAATATTAAAAATAATGGTGAAGCAATAATTAAAGATAATAATGCCTGCAACATGTATACTCGAAAATATGCATTTAAATTAACATTTTTTTCCCAGTCGTTTCTCCATAGTTTATATCGATAATCTTCTTCATTTTTCTTTAGACTTCTTAATAAAATATAACTACTCAATCTTAACGCCCAAACTGATACTAAGATTCCAATTAATAATATTCGAGTACCTACTTCACTAGAACTTGATAAATATCCTGTTAGAAATATGGTTAAAAAACTTAAACTCCAACCAATATCTATTGTACTGAAGTCATTTTTGACAACACCTATTAGAAAAAACAAATTAAAGAAAATGAATTGAACGGTTAAAATTTCCATTATAAATACTTCAATTCAGACTTGTATGTAACATAACCTATAGAAATTATGTTTTTATATCTTTTAATTCTCAATTTATACTCCTTTCACCTTGCTCAGTGTTTATATATTGTTTATATTATTACTTAATCAAATATTAATCAATTGTTCTTTTGATTAATATTTAAAAGATAAAAATAACAAGATGTTAAGGAGTGAAGATGAGTAGTTTAAAAAAGATATCAATTATTTTGCTTCTTGCTTCGTTGTCAATCAACACTCAAGCAAAGCAACTTATAGGTAAAGCTTTACTTGAATATTCAATATTTAAAATTGATGTATATGAAATTTCTTATTTTAAAGATAAGGAAGGGTACGAAGAAATTGTTTTAGATTACAAAATAAAAGTTAAACGTAAGCACTCTCAAGAAGGATGGAAAACTAGTTTAGAAGAACCTATGAAAAAAGCTGGTTTGTCTCAACGTCAAATTAGTTGGATTTACCAAAATTCTGTTGACATGAATAAAAACGATACTCTTTCACTCATTAGACAAAAAGACAAAGTCACAATTCTTAAAAATAAAAAATTAATTGCAACTATAACTGACAAAGTTATAGCAAAATTAATTCTTGATCCATGGATTGGAGAATTTCCAATTGATAAAATAATTAAATACAAATTACTTGGTGTTAAAGATAACAAAAGTGAAAAAATATAAACAATAAAAAGGAGAGAAAATGAAAAATTTATTATTAGTAGCATTATTATTATCGTGTACTAGTTTAACTGCAAAAAACTTACCTCTTAGTACTGTTGATCATGTCGACATAAGTCGTTACCTCGGAAAATGGTTTGAAATAGCACGCTTTGATCAAAAGTTTCAAAAAGGATGTACAGCAACAGAAGCAAATTACTCTCTACGTAAAGATGGAGATATTCGCGTGACAAACAAATGTCGTATTGGAACAACAAAAGGTAAACTTAAGATTGCAGAAGGAAGAGCATGGGTAAAAAATAAAGAAACAAATGCTAAATTAAAGGTTCAGTTTTTTCTTAGAAATTTTAAATTTCCACTTTTTTCAGGAAATTACTGGATTTTAGATCTTGATTCTGATTATCAACATGTTTTAATTGGTGACCCATCTCGAAAATATTTATGGATATTAAGTAGAAAACCTAATATGGATCTAGAAGTTTATGAAAGTTTAGTTGCAAAAGCTCAAGACATGCATTTTGATACATCAAAGCTTTTAAAAACGTTACATTAAATAATCACCAAGAGGGAATATTTATTTTTTATTCCCTCTTGGCATTATATAAAAGAAACTTACAAATCATAAGAATGAAGAGCCCATCTAGGTCTAAGCCTTTTATTATTCCACTTAGCAATCTTACTTTTTTCTTGATTATAATAAAAGCGATAGCTTTTAATCGCATTACCTATTTTATACTCATCTTTAAAACAAAGCACAAAATGGGTTTTACTCTCTCTTGGAAATTTTAATTTGTTCAGATTATTTTTACACCAAAGAATAACTTCTTTAGATTTATGAATTTTACCATAGCGATATGTATATTCTTCACAAAGAGCAAGACCATGCTCAATTAGCCATTTATAATTACCTTTAGATTGTCTACACCAAACAGAACATGGATGATTAAAATGTGTGCGTTTATAAGGAGCTTTATCTTTTGGAAATACTGAACATAAAAGCTGTGCTGTTTCCAAAGTCATCTTAACAACATGCTTATCACATTGCATTTGGGCTGCCTTAACAGGGTTATAATCTAAGACAAAAATATTCATGATCCAAGTAATCCTTATATCTTATATTTATTATTTTAAATATCTCTATGAATCTTAAGAGTTTTTGGATAAGGATTAAAATAATTGTGATCCAATAGGTATCCAACTGAGTATTTATGTACCATTAAATTTAAAACTTCTACTGAAATCATATACTGAGAAACACCCTTCTTAAATTCTTCAAAAATCATTAACAACCTCTTCTTTTCATCAGTATCTAAATGATTTTTTATATATCCAAATAAGTGTTGAAGGACATTAAACCTTTTTCCTGAATCGGCTTCAATACTTAAGGTTTCCATCATCAACTTTTTATAAGACTTCATAATTGTTTCGATCTCTTTGCGTTTGGAATTTGCAGCAATCTCACCTAAACAAGTTAGGTTAAAAGGACTATGTTCCATGTAAATATACTTATACTGTTTATGAAAATCTTGAAGGTCTTTCGTTGAAGAATTAATTTTTGAAAATCTAAAATGAGCATAAACTTTTTTTATAAAGTTTTCTCTCATTTTTTTATTGAATAACCTACCTGTATCTAATTTTGGCATTTCAGGGAATTCGTTAACCAAATTATAAGTAAAAAGTCCTTCAATGAACTTTGCTGGCCCCTTCTCTTTAAAATCAACAGCTTTTGTTTTTAATAAAGTACAACTTGGCGATTTCTTCATTAAAATAAATCCATCAAGTTCAGCTGCTTTAATTTCTTCGTTTAATCTTCTATAAGTAGCTAAAGCTTGCTTTGTTAAATTAATTTCACTTTTTTTAGTTATTAGTCCTCTTTCACCAGTTTCTTTATTATATGTTAGTCGTATTTCTTCACGTGGAGTCCCCAGTCCCATTTCAACCTCAGGACAAATAGGAAAAAAATCAACAAATTTAGAAAGCTCTGAAACAATCCATGAGTCTTTTTTGTTACCTCCATTATACCTTACATTATTTCCTAATACGCAGGAGCTAATTCCTATTTTTGGCTTTTTTTTCATAAATCCTCAATTGTGGTCTTCTAATAAAATTTAATTATTATTCTTTTCGATTAAAACTATTCTATTAAGTCGTAAACAATTGATTTATTATTTTTTTTCTAAAATTAAATATTTTATTGAGATCATTTCTTACAAATCTCCCCATAAATAGTAATCCAAATAACCCCATTGGAACCTTATATGTTATCTTATCTACAATTAATGTTCCTTTTTTTAATGGAATAAAACCATGATAATGATTCCATTTTGAGTAAGGCCCTTTGACTTGCTTATCCACAAAATGCTGATTGTATTCAAAAGAAGAAATCTCAGATTTCCATCTTAATGGGATTCCATGTAGAGATAATTTGTAATCAATGAAGGTTCCTTTTTTTATTTTTTCAGTGCTTTTTTTTTGTACCTTAAATTTTAAGTGACTAGGAGTAATTTTTTCTAAATTCTTCTCATCAGTGAAAAACTCAAAGACTTCTTTTGGAGGATAATTAATCCACTGATATTTTAATAGTTGCTCTTCTCCTTTAATATTGTGTTGTAATAGATTTATTAAGGCTTCTTTTAGACTTCTAAATTTATAATTATAGCTCTCTTCTATAAATCTAGTTGGAATAACTTTTTGACTTGCTAGTAAAATTTCAGACATTTCTCCAAAAATAAATTTTAGAACTACTGCCGGTACTGGAAATAATGTAGGTCGCCTTAATTCTTTTCCTAAAATTTTTGTAAAAATATAATTAGAAACAGGCCGAGGAGAAACACCATTATAAATATTATACTTTCCTTGATTTTCAAGTAAAAATATAAATTGTCCCACAAGATCATCGATATGAATCCAACTCATATATTGATCGCCAGTTCCTAATTTCCCACCTACTCCAGCTTTAAATGGAGCAAGCATCTTTGTTAAGGCTCCTCCATTTGTTGAAAGAACTATTCCTGTACGAATGCAGTGCGATTTCATACCTTCAATTTTATGATCTAGTGCTATCGACTCCCATTTTTTACAAACTTCTGCTAAAAATCCCGTCCCGAGTTCAGAATTTGAACTTAATGATTCTTCATCTCGATTTCCATATATACCAACAGCAGATGAGCTTATAAACTTTTTGGGAGGAATTTCTAGTTTTTTTATTTCATCAATAAGTAATTTCGTTCCATTAATCCTTGAATTAAGAATCTTTTCTTTTTTTAATTTACTCCATCTTCCTTCTGCAACACTTTCCCCCGCGAGATGAATGATTATATCAACTCCTTTCAATGCTCCGTTTTCAATATACTTAGAATCAGGATCCCACTCAAAAGCTTCAATTGGAAAATCTGATGTTTTTAAATAATAACTTTTATCTCGTGTAAGTATACGTAGATCTTCATAGCCTGACGTGGTTAAAGATTTTACCAATTGCGTACCAACTAATCCTGTTGCACCTGTTATTAAAATTTTCATTTAAGTCTCCTTATTCCCTAATGTTAATATACATTAAAAAGGCAAAATTATTCATAGACAAAACATAGACAAGATAAGAAACATCAACTAAAAACGATAATTCTAGTCAGTTACACTCGTTAATGAATACTAGACAAGACTTGTATTATTTTTAAACATAGGCAATAATTAAGGGATGAAAGAATACAATATCAGTGTCACATCAAAGTTAACGGGATTATCCCCCTATACCCTAAGAGCATGGGAAAAGCGTTATGAAGTCGTTAAACCCAAGAGAAACTCTTCTGGACATCGTCTTTATTCAGATAATGAAGTAACAAAACTTAAGCTATTAAATGACCTTTGCATTCACGGTCATAGTATCTCTCAATTACAAGATAAAGACATATCTGAACTTAGGCAGCTTGTTAAAATCGCAGGCATTCAAAGCCACCAAGAAAGTGAAGAGTTTCAAATAAAATCTGATCCTGTTCTAGCTAAAAACTCTTTGAATAAATTGCTTATGGCTCTGGAAAATTATCGTTTAGATGTGGTCTCTCATGAATTTTATAATATAAAAATGAAACTCTCCCATAGAGACTTAGCCTTATATATTATCTCACCTCTAATGCAAATTATTGGCAGGAAAGTTATGGAGAACATTTTCTCAATTGCTCAAGAACATGCTCTCTCTAGTATCTTAAAGTTTCACCTAGGACAATTTATTTATAGAGGTCAAACTAAGAAAAGAGGAAGTCGAGAGCTTTTTATAATGACAACACCAGAGAATGACTACCATGAATTTGGAATATTATTAGCAAGTCTCCTGTGTACTCATTATCAACTAAATTTTTTCTTTCATGGGCCAAACTTACCTGCAGAGGCATTAGTACAGGCAGCAAATTCTCTCAATGCCACTCATGTGGTCATCGGTACTACGACAGCCCGCACTAACTGTCCATTAGATAATTATATTTCGGAAGTGATTTCAGGATTAGGTCCGAATAAAAAAATACTAGTTGGTGGCAATGGATTTTTTGATTTCTCAAAATTTAGACTTAAACCAAGTTTTGAATATTTCCCAACTTTAGATCATCTTGACCAGTTTCTTCAAAAATATGTATCGCAGTAATATATCTAACTGAATCTCTTACTAAATATTTATATTTTTAAATACACTTTGGTTATCTGCATTTTTTAAAATAGTTGAAAAAGAAGTGTAATAACTTACTTATCTTTATTATGTAGTTAAATGGTGTTCTATTTTTGAATACAAAATTCTGGCACGTAAACTGCAATTAAAACATTGAGAAAGAGTAAAAGGATTTACATTTTTTAAAATCAATAACTTAAAAATGTTCTTTTACTTAAAGGAGCCAAAACGTGTTAAAAAAAGCTATTTTTGTCATTTCCGCTGGTGCCACAATGCTGGCATATGGTCGAGATTCCCAATATGTTCCCTACATCATAAAATCAGGAGACTCTGTAACAAAAATTATTTCAAAGTATGAGTTAAAACCAATTTACGGTGAAAAAAACTGGGAAGAAAAAGTATTAGAACTCAATCGCTTAACTCATCGTTCAGCAAAGAAACTTGGTGCGGGTGATGTTATTATTATACCTCTTTCGGTAAAAGTTTTTAACAATGATCAGTATGAAGATGTTATTTCTTCTGTTAGATCATCCGTTTTAAAAAGCATTCAAAAGAAATACTATAGTGAAAAAAGAAATAATTTTAAAGCCGGATTAGAATACTTTGTTCAAGATCTAAACTATAAAGATGTAAATGTTGTAATAAATCAAAACTTTCGATTCTATATTGAGTATCAACAAAAAAATTTAAAAGCAGAGAAATGGGTATTTGAACCTACTTTCACTTTAGGAATATACTCTCAAAGTCAGGCAACTTTTAGCGACAATACTAATAGAAGTGCCGACTTTAATCCCTCGCTATTTACAACAGCATCGGCTGAGTTTAGAAACAAAGAATACAATTACTCTTTAGCACCAACAATAAAGTACGAGTCATTCTCTTCTCTTCACCTAACTAACAATATTTATAATGTTAAAAATCAGAACTACCTATGGTCAGGGATTATTGCTAGCAAATATTTTGATACAGGAAAGAATTTGTTTTTTATAAAAGGCGAATTATTCTACAAAGATAAAGTGACGAAAGAGGCTATCGTTCGATTAGGTATGATGTATAAAAAACATTATCAAATGGAATTAAATGCAGGAAAGAAAACATTAAATTTGGGACAGAAACTTAATATAAATTATGCAGCCATTGGTTTGGCATATAAGTTTTAGGAGATCAAAATGAAATATTTTTTAATAATATCGTTATTAGTTAGTTTATACTCTTGTAAAAATTCTGTCTCTGAAAACTCAAGTTTAACACAAGGGTCATCTACATTAAACGACTGCTCTTTAACCGATGGGCAAGTTCCCATTATGAATGGAGTCATTTCATTAACAAATGAAGCCACCACTACGACAACTCCAGAAATCAGTTTTAATTCAGCTACTGATAATTGCCAACTTAGTCATTATGAAGTTGCTCTTGGGAATTCTGCAGGATCGCAAAATGTTTTAAATTATACCACTATCGGACTAAGTATTTCAAAAACCTTATCAAATCTTAATTTAAAATATAGTGATGTCTATTTTGCTAGTGTAAGAGCAGTTGATTCTGCTGGAAATGTTTCAGCAGTAATTACAAGTAATCCATTTCAAGTGTTTACTCCAAAATCTCTAACAGGACTTGTACTATGGCTTGATGCCTCTGATTTAGTATCAATTAAAGATAACGAAGGAGATGATGCCACTTCAACGAATTTTTCAGGTGACGTAAAAAACTGGCAAGATATATCTCAAAGTACTTTTAGCCATAGTTTTTTAAATAAAGCTACTTCTTTTCCAAAATTTGATGTTGTAGCTCGTGGTATGAAATTTAATGGAAGCCAGGAGCTTATGTCAACTTTAGATCACACTGATATAAATACTTCTGTTGTTGGCCAAAGAACAATCCTTGTTAACTTTAAAACCAGTAACAATATCTCAAGCAGACAAGTTATTTATGAAGAAGGTGGAACGGTAAGAGGACTAAATATTTATATTGATTCTGGTAAAATTAGATGTGGTTTCTGGAATAATACAAATGATGGAGATGGTATTCAACCTTATATCGATGTTGAGGAAGGTATTTCCAGTGACACTAAATATTCAGTAATAATTAGATATGATTATTCAAACTATAATGGTGCTACTGGAACCGATAGATCTGTTGAATGTTTTTTAAATGGACAGACAATGGGTGTTGTAAATACAACTTCTCGATTACATGCTCACGGTGGAGATATCGGACTTGGAGGAGAAAATAATGATTCTTATTTTTATGATGGGCCTAGCTCTTCGACAACTGGAAGTTTTTTTGATGGAATTATATTTGAACTTTTAATGTATAATCAAGCTCACACAGATTCCGAAATAGCGAAGCTTAATTCTGTAATGCAAAAGAAGTGGCAATAACTTTGACTTAAAGAAATATATCAGTATTCAACTTATATGATTTCCCAATCCAAATACAAGAATCCGTATGATCAGCGATATCATCGCCAGTTACAGGATGAACAAAAAGGTCAAGACCTCTACGATTTTGTAAAAACCATGCTGTCACCTTTTCAAACAAATCTACAGGAACACTCACCTGGCATGAGCAAACAGGATGAGGGCCAACAGGCTTCTCCCATAATCTTCCAACTTCAACTTCAAAGGTTTGATTAATTTTTACTTTAAGCTCAGCAGCGATATTAATATTTTCTAGTTTGTAATATAAGTGAAAGTGGTAGTATTTTATTTTCATAACGTTTTCTCCATTTTAGCATTATATTTATAAATCTTAATTTTCTAGTAAAGTTTCTCATCACGATCTATAAGACTCAGAAATAACAACGTATCCAGTTCAATTTCACAGTAGTTTGGCTGCATATATTCACAAAGATTATAAAAAGATTTATTGTGATCTTTTTCTTTAAAATGAGCCAACTCATGAACAACTAACATCTGGAGCATTTCTTCAGGAGCACTTTTTAAACTTTCTGCAATTCGTATTTCATGCTTACTTTTTATTTTTCTTCCGTGATTACGACTTATAAATGTATGAGTTCCAAGAGCATTTCGAATAAGATCTTTTTGTTTTTCATATTTTACTTTATTAATCTGAGGAGACTTTTTCATAAACATCTGTTTAAATTTGTTAGCATATTCATAAAGTTGTTTATCTGTGTTAATCTGATGACCAATAGGATACTTTTTTAGAAGGTATGATTTTACATGACCGATATCTATTAGATGTTCAAAATGATCTCTTATTTTTTGAGGGTAACTTTGAAAGTAATCAGTTTTTGTCATATCTTTTTATAGCATATATTTTATTATAAGGCTTTGTTCTCTAAGAAAAATGGTAACATTCCTATTTTAGTTTTAAGGTAATATTTAATGTCAAACAATAACCAAACTCACCAGTACTTCAAAATATTTAAACCATTTGGATTTTTAAGTCAGTTTTTACCAGAAACACGAAAGAAAAAATATCTATTGGGAGAGCTTTATAATTTTCCCTCTAAAACTATGGCCATTGGCCGACTAGATCACGACTCTGAAGGATTATTACTACTCACAACAGACGGTATCACCAGCCATAAAGTCAGAAGTAAAGATATCGAAAAAGAGTACTATGTTCAAGTTGATGGGGCGATCACTGAAAAAGCTATGTCAATTCTACAAAATGGTGTCGAGATTGGTATTAATGGAACTAAGTATAAAACATTGCCTTGTAAAGTTCTAAAGCTTGATAGCGAGCCTCAGCTTCCTAATCGTGGTAAGAAAATCCGCGACTTTAGACATGGCTCTACAAGCTGGATTTCGATTACTTTATGCGAAGGGAAAAAACGTCAGATAAGAAAAATGACGGCTGCCGTAGGTTTTCCCACATTAAGACTGGTAAGAATTAGGATTGGCAACATTCATATCGATAGTATGATTGCCGGTGAAGTTGTAACGCTATCTAATTTTGATGCCGCATTTACTTGCTGAAAGAAGAAGTATCTATTCAGACCTAAGGCAAAATAAAAAGCCTTTCTAAAGAAGTTAATTACATAAATGCTTTTCTAGTTTCTTTCAAGGGCAATGATTCTAAATAATTAAGACTTCCGCATGAATACAAATTTTCATAAATCCAAGTATTACTTTAGCCCTATTTTTTTCCTATCTTTGGGAAGAAGTGGAACCTTTTTTTCAACATTATTTAACCTTTCAAACACAATACGAAACAGCTTATCTGAGCCTTTTTCTAACTGTTCTAATTTGTCAGTTAATGACTCCTCTGAAGCTAGTAACTTTCTCATTTTTATGAATGTTCTAACGATTGAAATATTAACGTGAATTGATCGAGGACTGTTTAAGACACTTGATATCATTGCAATACCATGTTCAGTGAAAACATATGGTGAATATCGTCTTCCTCCTTTACCTTCTTTTGAGGTGACAATTTGGCACCTCAAAGATTCCCACTCTAAGTCACTTAATTTAAAGGCAAAATCCTCTGGAAATCTTTGCTTATTTCGATTTACTTGCCGGTTGAGATACTTCGTTTCCACTTCATATAGCTCTGCTAAATCAGCATCGAGAATGACCTTCTTACCTCTAATAATATAGATCATTTGTTCAATTCTATTTTGTGTAATTTCTGACATACTTATTCTCCCTGTTAATCTTGAAGAATTACCAAAATGTTAATTTATACTCAACAGTTACTGAATATACGTAAACTAATTTTTCACATTTGAAACAAGAGAGGTTAGGCAAGTCACGGGAGATTATTTTACAGTTCGATTTAAAATTAGGTCTCTAAAATATTTAGGGATTTTAAAATTTCTTATATCCTCAGGTATGAAAAATCTATGCTGAGGATTAAGTGCTTCAGGGGAAATTTTCTTATTATTCTGAGGCTCAGAGTCTTTTGGGTCATTGGAGTTAGCATCCATAAATATTAATGGCATTGAGAGGTCGTCAATTGATTTTTCAAAAACCATAATCTTGCTTCTTGGACTGTAAGGAGGTCGGTAAAGTATAAAATCCTTACTGTATTCTTCTGGGAGAACTCCTGTAAAACAAAGTCCATATTTACAAGCATTTTTTAGTTCTCGTCTATAAAGTTTTAAGAGGTTCTTTTTAGAAGCGTCTAAATCATCAATCCAAATGTATTCAAAATAACACTTTGGAAAAAGTATAAATTCTGCGCTAGTTCCTTGCCCCTTATGAATCCGAGGTCCCCATAACTGAAATCCTTGATTGAGCAAGTCTTGCTTTTGAGGGAAAGATTTATCAACAAGAGTAAAATAGTGATTGAGTACCATTGCCATAAGTTATTCTAACACATGCGTATCTTCTTTTAAACAAAAGTGTTTAACGAATGTGTGGAGATTCTTTCTCAAAAAATGACTCAATAATCTATGACGAAATTTTCCTGATACTATAAATAAGATAAATTCCCTGAAAAAAAGCAACAAAAGCCAAGGCAACTGCAAGTCCTACCCATAATCCCTGTACTCCTATTTCACGGTAAAAAGTTAAATAAAGACCTATTGGAATGCCAATCATCCAATACCCCAAAAAAGTAGTAATCGAGGGAATTAGGGTACGATTAAGACCTCGCAATACTCCAGATAAAACAGCTTGAGCTGAATCAACTAGCTGAAATATTCCCGCAATGAGAAGAAGGTGAACTCCTATTTCAATTACTTGTTCATCATTTGTTAAAATTCCTAGCAATAACCTTGGAATCGAAAAGAATAAACTCATCGTACAGAGAGCATATACAGCAGTTACACTTATCACTGCCCAAATATAGAGTTTTAATTCTTCTGAATTTTTAGAACCAAAAGCATGTCCAACTTTAACAGCTACGGCAGATGAAAGTGACAATGGAACCATAAAAACTATTGAAGCAAGAGTGATAGTTAATTGACTGCTGGCGGCTTCTATAATAGTAAGTTTTCCAGCTAAAATTCCAACTAAGCAGAAAGCCAAAACTTCTAAAAAAAAGATAAATCCGACAGGTAATGAGAGTTTCCAAGTTTCTTTTAAAAGAGCCTTATCATGGATGCCCCAACCTTCTTTTTTCCAAACAATAAAGATCAGAGCTATAAACATAATCAAGCGAATAGAAAGGCTTGACCATGCCAATCCAATTTCTCCAATTCCGACACTACCAAATGCACCAAAAACTAATATATAATTAAGAAGAAGATTTAAAAAGATCCCCAAGAAGGCAATAAAATTTGGCCAAAAAACTTCTTCATATCCTGATAAGTATTCTTTAAGAGCAGAAAATCCAAAAACAAAAGGAAGTGACCATACCGTGACCTCAAGGTATTTCATAACAGAGGGAATAATTCCCTCTGTTAATCCAAATTGTGGAATAAGATAAATCACCCCATAAGTAATTAGTATAAAGATAAGACCTAAAAAGAAAGAATAATTAAGAAAGCTTAATAAATAGTTCTGCCCTGTTTTACCTAATCCTCTACGTTTAGCTAAAATTGGAGCGATCCCCATCGTAAGCCCTATGCCAAAAAGCATCGTAGGGTTTCCCGTACTAAAGGCAACTCCTATTGCCGCCACAGATTTTGTTGAATAGAGAGATGCTATATAGACATCTCCTACTCCTATAAGCATCAGGCTTATCTGCCCTATAATAATAGGAAAGCTGAGCGTAAGGAGTTTTTTTATTGCAGCAGTTATATTCATAGTTAATTAGACCAAAGATTTTTATAATAAGAGATCACGCAAAATCTGTTAATATTAGGGGAATCGTCGAAGTTTAGAATATTATTTATTTTAGATTATGTCATTAAGGACACTTAATAATTCTTTTAAGGCTCCATGCGGCTCCTATATAGATTAGTATTTCAAATAAAAATCCCCAAACACCCCAAGGTCCATAAGGAGACTTATCTTTTTCCCCAGCAAAAGCAGAACACCCTCCACCAATATTTTTAACAGGAGCGCTAGGCTTAGCATTTTTTGTTGTCGAACTTGAAAATGATTTAACAGGAAATCTTAAACTAGGATCACCAATAAGCGCAAAACTTTGAACAGTGTCTTTACTCATTAGGTCTTCAGGTTGACTACTCTTAGCTTTAAACATGATATCACCAAGTCGAATATCTTGAATTCCTTTTGAAGTACTGTCAGCTAAATAATTATAAAAGCTTGTTGCTAAATTCATTTGAGTTGTAGGAGCTGTCATTGTAGTGGATCCTAAGAAGACAATTCCTCCCCCTTCCGAATTAAAGATAATTTTTTCGCCGAAAGACTTTAAATTTGTTTTTGAATCATAAAATTTTGCATTAAGACAATTTAAAGCGAGTACTATAGGCAATTTACTATTGGATAATAAGCTAGCGTCATTATTGGTAAAAATATTTCGTCCCCACATGTTTTCTGCACCATGACCATAATACGTTAAAAATAAAGGTCCTTCTGCAAAAGCATTTGTAACTTGAATTTTGGCTTCAGCATTACTTATTGATGTCGCCTGATCTAGCAAGTCACTCGAGTATTGATTATGAGCACTTGTTAAAGTTTTAGCTAACAACGATAACTTACTTGCAAAATTTTCATTTAATTCGTCCTTCCCTGCAATGAATGTAGCATGTTTCACTTTATCAATGTCAGGAGAACTAATACCATTTTCGTAATCAATAACTTTTTGAAAATAACTATAGATATCACTTGTATGGGAACTTGGAATCCACCCAATAGGTAATTCAGATTTACTTTCACCTTTTGGAGTTACAAACCATGACAGACTTCCGAAATCAGAATTTAATCCTGAAATCATTGGCATAGGGATTAGATCAGTTTCAAGAGTTTGATTCAGAACATTTTTTGGATCATAAGTAGCGTCACCTAAAATTAAAACATATCGAGGTCGAGAGTCCCAATTATTTACAGTGTATAGAATAAAATCTTTTAAAGCTTTTGAAGATACCCTACCTTGAGAAAATTCTGTATATATTTGTTTTAGATCAATTGGTAATACTGTCATCCCTTGTGTTTTTCTATGAGCTATATAATCTTGACTAGCCTCCCGTAAATCTAAATGACCTATTAAAAGTAGGTCACTATTATGATCGGGATTTTTTAAACTATCGCTAAACCCTTTACTTAACAAGATCTTGTCTGGGGTTAAAAAATTATTATTTTCTAAAATAATATAAAAAGACTTGTTTTAGAAACTCTTTAATCACTTTCGAAGCTCTTTCTCCATCACACCACCTCTTAACTGTAGAAGCATTAAACTTATGTGCCTTATAGAGTGTTTAAAATATTATAGCGGATTTTAAACTTATTTTCCAAATCTATTTTTTAGAATTAAACTTGCACCATTCTTCAGTTCATTTAGTTGATCATCCAACATTGCCCATATTTTCTCTGCTTCAAGCCATGTATAGTCATGGTCAATTCTATTCCTTAAACCTTTAAGAGATTTCCAGTTTATTGCATTAGGAAAAGTATCTATAATACGGTCTGGCGATTTTTCAATTTTAGAAACATTTTCACCGATTTGAGATAACTGCATGCAAATTGCATCATAGTCTTGATCTTGTTTTTTAAAAACTTCTAAGGTCAATCCAATTTTGTATTTTTCAATTTTTCCAATATGTTCAAGAATTCTTTCGAGGTATACTTGTGCTGTTTTATAATTATTTGATGACAATTTTTGACTCCTCTATTTCTTTAGCAAAAGAATGATATAAATTATTTTTAAATGTTAAATCAACTTCTATTCCTTGAAAAAGATTTTCCATTATTAGTTGTATCTCACCTTCAATTTCAAAGCTAACTTCATTTTCAAAGTCAATTAGGATATCAATATCGGAATCTAATTTTGCTTCAGCTTTTGCATAACTTCCAAAAAGAGCCAACTCGGTAACGCCATACTTTAATTTTAATATTGGCAGTAGATGATTTAATATCTTGAGAATATATTCTTTAGAAAGAATTTCTTTTTTCTTTTGAGTAGGTACTGTTACTAACTCGTCTGCTTTAAGACTCATTCCAAAATAATTTAACAAATAATTTAATTTGTTAAAATTTACACTTAGATCACCTTGTTCAATTTTACGTAAAGTTTTAAGGCCAATGCCAATTGTCTTAGCTAAGGCCTCTTGAGACATGCCAAGTTCTACTCTCTGCTCTTTTACCAAGATTGATAAATATGGAAGAGAGGCTGAGTTCTTTATAATATTTCGAGGCTTTGCTATATCCATATGGGTATAATAACACATTCCTATTAAAATATCTATTATACCCAATAAGATATAATACTGCCACATCAGTCATGTTAAATATCTAATATTAGGTAAAACAAGGCTTTGTGCAGTTATTTTTATTAATACATTGCCTATTATTAATCTGTCGCTGATTCAAAGCACTACTTTGTCCTATTTTAACAAAATTCTTAAATTTATTTTCACAAAAATCTCCATTAAATACCTCTACTGGAGTTGCGCCATTTAAAACAGAGTGAGGAATATTAGAATTATATTCCTCAACAAAATTTTCAATCAACTTAACTAAGTGATCATAACCATTAATAATTATCCTTTTTAAAAACTTTGATATTAATTGTCTAAAAACTACTTCAATCATGGAGTTTGAAAAATGAATATGAACTTTGGCCACTTGATGTAAAATATTTCTTCCTATAAATATTTTTTTAGCTTCCATATTACAGTTTACACCACCTCCATCACTCATTAATGTAATAGGTTTATTTTCATTTATACATGTATCTTTTATTAAATTTAGGCTTATGTACTTATCTTTTGATTTTCCCAGCTTCCATCCAACAATTTTATTGTCTTAACTCTTTCGAGTTAAATATCCACTATCATTTGCATTAGCTGGAGAGGATGCCACCATCGTACTTTTAGTGTCGTCCGATGGTGGAAACTTCTACGATGCTGTAACCTTTTAATTTCATTAACAAAAAAATTAAAAGGTAGCCAAAATAGCCACAGCACCATTTTCTCTAGACACTAAACTTTCAACAGAAAGTTTAGGACAACTGGAGACATTTCACACGTTAGTGTGGAGAAAACCTTAAAGAGTGTTGGGAATTATTATAACGCTATTTCGGTTTGTAGTCTAGAAACTTGAAAAAGTTATGTGACGAAAATTCGTCAAATTACTTTCGAATTAATGTTGTTATGGGCTGCTTGGATTTTTAAGTTTGTACCCGTAACAACATAAACTATTACTTAGTAAAAAATACAGTATTCAAGTATCTTTCTGTAAAATGTTTCTTTATATAAACTTAGGGACTGACATTGACGAAAATTCGTCAAATTACTACCGAATGTACGCATATTATTGAATATTAGTTATGTATATTCTGTTCCGGTAGTAGCCGCCAAAATAGCCACAGCACCATTTTCTCTAGACACTAAACTTTCAACAGAAAGTTTAGGACAACTGTAGACAGGTTTGAACTCGTAGAGTGTTGAAAAATATTATAACGCTATTTTGGTTTGTAGTCTATGAAGTTGTAATTATTCAAGTATGTAAATTATAAAATCAGGCAACTTCTTTTATGTCAAAGTCTGGAAACAAAATAACAGCAGGATGAACTTTCAAAGCTATGGATAAAGCCAATGCTCTTTCGCGACCAATTTGTCTTGATCCATTTTCAATAGCGGAAATATTACTTTGACTCATACCTGTTAAATTCGCCAAGTCTGCCTGTGAAAGTTCTTGCAGTTCTCGAAGAGTCTTAAGCATCTCACCGGGAGTCATTTTTATATTTACTTTTGATCTAACCAAATCTTTTCTATTCATTACAATTACCTCTTAATATTTATGAGCATTCATTTCAAAAACATGTACTTCTAATAATCCTTTTTCTATCTTATAAATTACTCTCCATTGTAATCCTAATCTAGAAGAACGGTAGCCTTTCCATTCTCCCCTAAGACTTTCATCATGAAACCCCTTGATCAACTTCAGACCTTTGGGGCCCGAAATTTCAACAATACGTTTCCAAGTTTCGTAACGTTTTAAAACTTCATAGGGAGCCTTTTTTAAGGACTTTACAACAATTTTTCTTTCAAACACGTGCCACATACTCAAATGAGTATATACCATATTGTGTATATAAGCAAGACTGTGATAATAGCCATGTAAAAAAGATTAAATGCACTTTTCTGCTTATATACGACATAAGTTAATCTAGATATGTTTTTTAAGATGAATAAGCGTTGGAACCGCGAACAATAAATAGAAAGAGTAGACTTCTTTGAGAAGCTGAATCTCATTGCCTTAAATTGTAAAAAGTTACAGTCGTTGACGAACCATCGAGATTAAGGCTTTCAGTTTGTTCTCTTACGCTTCCTGAACCTTGATAAGAAATAGTTAAAGATTTCGACTGAGAAACTCCTCAACGAGATTTGTCATTTCTCTTTAGCCCCCTATATACTTTGGACACATTTTTTGTAAGGATTTAACTATAATGGAGATTTAAAATGGCTAAAAAGTTGTATTCAAATGATGAAAAATTAAAAATTATTCAAGAAGCAAAAGAAGCTGGAAATATTGTGGCAACAGCAAAAAAATACTCAATATCAGATGGAACAATTCA